>Ga0181380_1000456_pt1 | contig 18328 bp, 21 predicted proteins | sample 3SPOviralmetaG_FD_130116 | JGI IMG/M metagenome (GOLD analysis project Ga0181380, IMG submission 130116) | Marine viral communities from the oligotrophic San Pedro Time Series (SPOT) site, San Pedro Channel, CA, USA - 3 SPOT_SRF_2009-08-19 | ecosystem: Environmental > Aquatic > Marine > Strait... | reverse complement strand
TCAAAGAGTAGGAGCACTATTTTTTGAACCAGGTGAAAAAGTATATTTAAAATTAAATAATCCTTCAGATTTATTTTTATCTACTGTAGAAATTGATATGGTATATTCTGATGAAACTCTTGCTACTGATCTTCAGGGTAAGACAACAGTAGTTTTACACATTAGAGATGCCTAAAGCATTTGATATAATATCTTTATCATAATCTTCTAATGTATATTCTATACTATTCTTATCAAAAAAATAATCTTTATTTACACTATTTTCTTTATGACATATACATAACATACATTTTTGTATATGTGTTTTACCTATATTTTTTTCATTCATACCATCTATTAATTTTACACCTTCACCTTGACTATTTGTTTTAAAACCTTTCATTGCGTTAAAATATTTTTTAGTAAATACCATTGTTGCTTCGTGTCCCATTCTTTTTTCATTACAATCTATACCTGTCATTTTCCAGTCTTGTAATGGATATAAAAATAACATTTGTGGAGAACATACTAAACCTAATTTTTTATTTATTAACAAATCTAATGAATGTTTTAAATAACTTGACATATATAAATCATCACTATCCATCATTGCTATATATTTATTACTCGCCATTTTTACTAAAATATTTCTTTTATAACCGATTGTTTGTTTAATATTATTATATTTATAATTAAATTGTATCGGACTAATAATATTTTTAAAATCTGTATGTTCTTTCCAGTTTTTTATAAACTTATCAGTACCATCATCATACATACAAAACTCTATTTTTGATAAATCATAATCTAATTTAAGTAGATTACTGATTATTAATTTTTTAAAATTATTTCTGTTGTAAATCGGCATACATATGGATATTTTTGGATAATTCATTATGTAATATTTATATTTTTTTTTTTAATAGAAAATTATTAAAGTTAATTAAAATAAAATAGAAATGGATTTATTACCACAAGTAGAAGAAAATGAAAAAAATCTTGATGTAGAAATAGTTAATGAAGAAGTAGAAGAACCTGAACCTGAACCTGTATTACCTGAAATTACTGAAAAAGAACAAATACAAGTAGATGAAGTATTTAAAAAAGCACAAGATTTACCAGCACCAGTATTAAAAAAAGTTAAAAGAACTAGAACTATGACACCTGAAGCAAAAGAAAAATTAGCACAAGCAAGAGCAAAAGCATTAGAAACACGGCGTAAAAATGCTCAGTTAAGAAAAGAAGGTAAAATGCCTACTAAAAAACAAATTAAACAAGAAACTATTAAAGCAGAAGAAGAAAAACGCAGACCTGTTATTAATAATAATAATTATGAAACTAATCATATTACTAATAATTTTACTGAAGAAGACATTATTAGAATAGCATCTGAAAGTAGTGCTAAGGCAACACAAAAAGCATTAGACGGATATGAACAAGTAAGAAAACAAAGAAAAGCAGAAAAACAAGCAAAGAGAGAAGCAGATAATCAGAAAACCATTGTTAAACAAAAAATTAATAGTGCTTTAGGTATGAATAGAAATGACACTAATTTCTATGAACATTGTTTCTAGTAATTTTTTTTATTAAAATCTATTAATTTATTATAAAAAGTAAATGGAGAGCATAACACTTCTGGATTGTAACAATAAACAATCTTCACAAGTTTTAGGTGGTAATAAAAAATCAAGTGCTATATTTACAAATAAATTAGGTAGTGGGATAACAGTAGAACCTGGTGATAAAGTTTCAGTACATAACGCATTTATCAGTGAGATAGGTTCTGATGCGAATGCCATACAAATTACTGATGAGTTTCTAGAAAATAGATCATTTACATATACACAAATAACTAATCATGTGAAAGTTAATGGTTCTAATCATAAATTACTTGGATATGAAAGACAAACAGCATCTAATATAACTAGTACTGAAGAAATAAAAAGTAATAAGTTTTCATTATTAATTAATTATTATAAAACTAATAATGGAGAAAATCATTTTAATTTACCTAGATTATTTGAACATAAAGATAATGCTAATAACATTGATGTATGGGAGAAATATGATGAAATTACTTATGGATATATAAATGGTTCATATAATTTAATGACTAATTTAAATGCTTCTTTTAATGGGAGTAGAACAACTGGATATTATGTAGATGACGATGTATTCTTTTTTGGTATTTTACCTCAACCTGAGCGATATGGTTTAAGACCTAAAAATAATAATGCCAGATTTCAAATATTTATAAATACTGATACGAGATTTGGTAGTCAATCTGAAACATTAGATAATTTATATAATGCTTCATTTTCAACAGTAGCAAATCTGGATTATATTCCATATATAGAAAAATTAGATATAGATTTACCCGCAGGTTTTAAAAGTCCTGATGAAATAGCAGATTTAATAACAAATAAACTCACAGCACAATCACAACCACAAGTTAATTTTTATAGATCAAAAGCAACTAATAGTATTAATGGAGTTAGTGCTTCATTAACAACAGATAAAAGTTTAAATGTTGAAATTAATTCACCTACTTATCATACTTTTTATGCGGCATCACCTTTTAGTTCTAATAAAAATCAATATGATGCTTTAGTTAGTGCTGTTAATGGTAGTACTGCTTTTAATAATAATGCTAATACATATTTATCACAATATCAATATATAGGTGTTAAGAGACCTGAATTATGGATTAAAGGTAGAGAATGGGCAGATTACTATAAAAATTATTTAAATCAAACTACTGGAGACCCTAATTATGCTAGAGTAAATACCGCAGGTGCTTTTTTCTGTGAGTTAGGTATGAGTGCTTCACAATTTTCAAGAGACGCTGTGGGCACCGATGAAGACCCAGCACATACTATAGTTTTAAGTTTAGAATGGAAACGAGAACATTTAGAAAAATTAAATGCTATATTTATGGAACAAAGAAATCACCCTGAATTATTTGAAAATAAATATACTCAACTAAATGGATTTACAACTGTTAATAATTCTAGATTTTTACATATGAATGCTTTAAGTGTTTTATCCAGAAGAAACTTAAATACTGAATTTGAAAGAACATTAGGTTGTGATTATTTTATGCCTAATGCTTCTAATATAAGAAATCTAAACTCTGTACCATTATTTTTTGATTTTAACCCTACATATGAAAATAAATATACTGAAGGAGATAGTTGGGAAAGTGGATATGCGTTCGGTTGTTTTAAAAGATATACTCGTTCTGATAAAGATTTTATAAGTGTTACTACTTCACATTTAGGTATTATTGAAGATACTAGTTTAAATGCTTCATTTACAACTATACCTAATAATTTATTTACTTTAAATAATGCTTCTAGTAATACTGAAATATTTAGAACAATGATCGGATGGGATGTTAATTTTAATTCATATGGAAATGTTTGTATTGGTATTACTGATGGATATTTAGATAAACCTAAAAATACTGCTCAGATTAATCAACAATATCCTACACAATTTAATACTACTGAAATAGATAGTTATAATTATGTACAAAAAATATATTTAGGTGCGAATGAACCTAAATTAGAATATAATAATGTTAGTAATAGATTTGAATTATCTGAATTACATACAACTGAAAGAATACAAAATAGATTTAATGCTGGTGGTGTTGATGCCACAGCAAAACATGATACTGAAATAGTCCCTACATTTTCAACAGCAGGAGATAAAGTTTATAAAATTAATAAAAGATTGTTTGATACTAATTGGACTACTTCAATGATGCCATATAAATCAAATAGAATAACTTCTTTAAGTGTAGATGGACAAGATTATCAAGTAGATTTTTTAAATCCTAATTTATCACCTTGGACTATTTATGATCAGTTATCAGGAATAATTATAAAAGATTTCGGATATTCAGAAAATACTTGGAATAATGGATTTTGGGGTAGATTAGGTTTTGAATATAATCAATTTAATTCTTCTAGAACTTCTGAAAATGATCTAACAAGCAGAGTTGGTAATAATAATAAATCTGCTTTACCATATGCTTTTACAAATGCTAATGTAGGTCAAACTGCTACTATGGATTTTATAACAAATGTATTTAGTGCTGGTATGTATTCATTACAATTACCATTAACAACTTCGTTTAATGCCAGTAATCATGGAGGAAATGCTACATTATATTTTAGAGATACATTATTATTTGAACAGTTCCCTGCTATTTCTGAAAATGCTTCAAGTGTAAAATTAACAGCACCTAATTTACCACAAAAATTAGTTAATCCATATTATACTATTAGAAGTGATATTTTAGATAGTTCTGATTATATAGGAGGTGCTGATAGTGGTGAAATATATCCAGTTATAGCAGTTGTACCTAAAATTAGTGATTATCCAGATTTTTTTGTTAATACTTCTACAGATATGGAGTTTGTATTTACTAAATCTAAAACTATTACTGATATTACAACTTCTATACATAATCCTGATCAATCCCTAGCAGATGTTAATGATGGTTCAGCGGTTATTTATAAAATTAAAAAACAAATACCTGATACTAATTTTAATATTGTACAACAAATATTAAATGAAAAAAAGTAAAAGTATTTAAAAACAAAATGATATTAATATTATGGAAATATTATCCGCCTCACCTCCTAATTTTAGCAATTATATTTTATATTCAGATGGTAAATTATTTAGTAAAAAAAGAAATAGATTTATGAAACCCCATAAAAATAGTTTAGAATATTCTAATGTTGTTTTAACAGATGATAATCAAAGAAAATGTTGTAAAGGATTACATAGATTATTAGGTGAAACTTTTATACCTAATCCTGATAATAAAAATGAAATAGATCATATAGATAGAGATAGAACAAATAATAATTTAAATAATTTAAGATGGGCAACTCGTCAAGAAAATAATTTAAATAAAAATATTTATAAAAGTAATAAATCTGGTTATAGAAGCATTTATCAAATCGGAAGTGGTAAAGGTAAAGGTGCTTGGAGATATAAAAGAATTATTAATGGTAAATATTATTCTAAACAATCACAAGATATTCAACAATGTATAGATTATAAAAATATTGTTGAAAAAGGTTTAGAATTTTATAATTAAAAATATTTTATAATTATTATTATAAATGAATAATGTTGATATGATTGGTAAAATATGTGCTTCGCCACATTTAGAAAAAATGAAAGAATTAAAAGATAATATGGATAAATGTGAAGTTTATGCTGAAACTGGTGTTTTATATGGTGGTAGTATAATTTTACAAATGATTTCAGATAAACCTTGTTATTTTTATGGATTAGATTTATTTACTGGATATTATGGAAATAAATACGACCCACATAGAGAAGTTGATTTAACTAATCATTTAGATATTGTTAAAGATAATATTAATAAAAATAATCCACATAATCATAAATATGAATTAATTAAAGGTGATACAACTGATAAAAATATATGTGATAAAATAACTAAAAATATTGATTTTTTATTTATTGATGGAGATCACACCACTCTGGGTGTAAGAATGGATTTTTTAAATCTAAAAGATAAAGTAAATAAAAATGGATTAATTGTATTTGATAATTATAATGATACTAATTGGATAGAAGTAAAACCTGAAGTAGATAGATTATGTGAAGAATATAAAAATGATTTTAAAATTAAATTAGTTTATGGACATATGTTATGTTTAGAAAAAGTTTAATTATTTTTTCTTTTTTTTCATATCACTATCTTTCATTAATCTACCATTAGGCATATAATGAAATCCTTTAGGTGCCCTTTTTTTAGTAGTAGTTTTTTTCTTAATACTTTTTTTCATAGGTTTTTTTTTACCATATGAACTTGAACCTGAAGGCATTTTCTTTAAATAATAAAAAAAAATATTTAATAAAAATAATTTTATTTATATACTTAAACATGCCCACACAAAAAGAAAGTTTAGCATTTGTTAGAAAACATAAACAAGCACTTAAAGGAGCAGGATTAAAAGCACCTTCTAGTATGAAATCTGGAGAACTAAACTCAGCAATAGATAAAGCAGTTGATAAACTGTCAAAAGAGATTAGTAATGAATGGAAAAAAATGAAACTAAAATCTGATCAGGCACCTGAGCAGATAGCAAAAACTAAAACAGCAATACGAAAACAACAACTTAAACAAGGTACATTAGGTCAATCCGCACCTGTACCTGTAAGTGCCCGCGATAAAAGAAACGCACCTAAACCTAAACCTAAAGCAGTAGGCACAGTTAAAATGACTGCTCCTGGAATGACTAAATTACCACCTAAATCTATGTTACAGTTTGATATAGGACAAGCGATGAAAAAAGGTAATGTTAAAATTAAAAAAAAGAATTAAATTAATTTATTTATATATTTAAATGGCGAAATTAGATTTTGATTTAAAAGAAGGAGCATTTACAAGAATGAGTAAAGAAAAAGGTTATGGTAATAATGTACAGAAGTTTGCTACTGATATTATGAGACTTAAAGATAAAGGTAAATTACCTAATGGTAAAAAAATAACACCATTAATGGTTAAAAGAGCAAACTTTGTTGTTAATGCCAGAAAGTTTAAAAAAAAATAAATTTGAAATTAATACTATTTAAAAACAAAACTATAATAAATATAAAATAGATATCAAAGAAGTTTCAGAATTAATTAAACAACAAAAACCACATTTAAAAGATAGTAGTATTAAACAATATGTATCTTCATTAAGAAACTTATATAGAAAATTAAATCCAGACACACCCCATATAAACGATAATAATATTATCTGTGTTAATTTTGAACATATAAAAAATAAAGAAAATGTTTTAGATGCTATAAAAGATTTACATATTACTAGTCAAAGAAATACATTAACTTCAATAATAACTATTTGTCAAGATGATGATCTAAAAAATTATTATGGTAAAAAAGTTCAAGAATTAAATAAACAACAAACAGAAAATTATAATAAAAATATTGTTTCAGATAATACTGATTTTAAATTAAAAAATTGGTGTTGTGATGATATTGAAAAATGTATTTTACATTTAAAATTAAAAAATCAATTTGATACAGCATTATTATTATCACTCATTTATCATTACTTATTTAGAAATGAAGTTGCTACATTACAATTAATAAAAAAATCTAAATATGATAAAATGCCTGAAGAAGAAAAATTAAGTGGTAATTTCATTGTTAAACATTATTCAACAATGTTTATATCCAGAGGAGTTTATAAAACTGATAAAAAACATGGATTAATATTAACTAAAATTGATGATAAAGTTTTAAAAATGGATTTATTAAATTATTTTAAAACTATGAAACCCGCTGTTTATGGTGAGAAAACTTGGGGGCAGTTCATATTTATGAATAATACCGATAATATTATCACACAAGAATTAGTATCAAAAAGAATATCCAGAGCAACAGCAGAGTTTAAAGACCCTATAAATAAAGATAGTAAATATGGTTTAGGAACTTCATCTATAAATAAAATTGTTATTGATAATTTACCTGGTATTGAAAAACTTGTAGCAATATCTAAAGATAGAGGGACAAGTATATCTACATTATTACATGCTTATTATAATAATCATAGTTAATCAAACTGTACAAAAAACTTACCATATTTAACTTGAAATCTAGGTGTCATATCTTTTTTTAATTTTTCTTTTTCATTAATATCTTTTTGTATATCTTCAGGTATTTGTAAAGGTATTTTTAAATCTAATGCTTCTTCAACTAATTTAACTGCTTTACGCACACTTGATATTTCACCATAATTAGAAATATAAACAGTATCAGAAATTAATTCATCATTATTTTTATAAATACCTTTTGATATATCTAAACCTGATCTACAAAATGTTTTAACTTTTCTTGCTATTTTTATAACTTCATCTCTGTTTTTAATACTTAATTTTTTAGACATTTTATATAATATAAATAAATTATTTTAAATAATAAACGATGAAGATGGTTATAAAAAAATCAACTAAACCTGGTAAAAAATTACAGGCGGTTTTTACTAGAGATAATGGTAGAACAAAAACAACACATTTCGGAAGTGCGGGCATGAATGACTATACAATAACAAAAGATAAAGAACGCCGTAGATTATATAGAGAAAGACATAAAAAAGATTTAACAACTAAAGACCCTACTCGTGCTGGTTTTTTGTCGTACTATATCCTGTGGGGTGATAGTACTTCAAGAACAGAAAACATAAAAAATTATAAAAGAAGATTTAATTTATCATAAATAATAAATGGTAACTAATAAACAAAAATTTAATAAAAGACACGGACAACCTTTAAATAAACCTAATAGTAAAAAAGATATATCTAAATTAAGTGGTATTAGTATGAGTATTTTAAATAAAGTATATGATAGAGGTTTAGGAGCACATAGAACTAATCCTGGTAGTGTTAGAAATGTAAGAGGTGTTAAAGGTGGTGCTGGTAAAAAAATGGGAGCAAATCAGTGGGCAATGGCAAGGGTGTATTCATTTGTGGCAGGTGGCACTACTAGAAGAACAGCAGATAAAGATTTATGGCAAAAACATTTAAGTCAAAAAAAATAATGTGATTTTAGATCAGGAATATTAAACATTAATATTTCACAATGATATAAAGTATTTTCAAAAGTATCTAACGGCAAACTAATAATTGATGTAATATCAGGATAATAATTATTTATAAAATCAATTCTTCTTTTAGATGTTTTTCTAATATTTAATCTAAAACCCATCGGTGTCATCATTACAATTTTAATATTTTTACCACATAATTCTAAAACTTTTTTTAAAAATACTTCAGGACTTAATTTTCTACCAGTACCAGCGTTAAATGGTGGATTAAATATACATAAATCACATTTTATTTCATTTGTTTCTTTTAAAAAATCTTTACCTTCTTTTATTTCATAATTAATAATATTAGCATTTTTAAAATTATTAGTTAATCTTTTATCTCCACAACAACAATCTAAAATAGTAATATCAGTTTTATCATATATATTTAATAAATTATATAAATATAAACACAAATCTAAAGGAGTACAAGTATCTGTTGGTTTTTTACCTTTATTTTCAGATTTAACATATACACTCATTTGATATTTAAAATTATAAAAAAAATAATTTATTTATTTTAATAAATGGAAAGTTATGGATACAATGATGTACAATCACAAGGAAATATTCATAATGAAAATGTTTTAAGAACAAATGAAGTTATAAGAAGAAATAATTTAGATAGATTAAAAAAAAGACAACAAGATATAACTAAAGAAGCACAAAGTCAATCTAATTTAGAAGGAGCACAATTAAAAGGTTTAGCAGAAACTATAGGAGGACAAGTAGCAAGTAAAGGTAAAGATATACAAGTATTACCTAAAGTAGCAGGAGCATTACCAGATATAGCAGGAGCAACAGCAAGAGGTGTAGAAAAATATGGATTAGGTGGTATGGATGCTGTATCTAATTCAGTTAGCAAACAAGTACCTAGATTATTCGGACAAACAGCAATGGCAACTACAGGTGATAATTCAGGATTTTCAACATTATTTAAAAATGATACAGATTTAGCAAAGGGAGGTGATCTAAAAGCATCAATGCGATTAGCATCAGGTGAAGGTGGTGGTCAAGGTTTAAAAGATTTAGGTGATTTTTTAAAAGATAATGTATCCACAGGTGAAAGTATAGGTGAAAAAGCAGGCAGTATAGGCAAATTAGGATTAGCATCCACAGGTTTAAGTGTAGGTATGGGATTAATGGATGCCGTAGATGATTTAGAAAGTGGTAAAATACAAGGCAATAACTCAGCAGAAAGGGTATCAAATGTAGCAGGTATGGTATCAGGTGGTTTAGAGGCAGCAGGCACGGCATTAGATTTAACTGGTGTAGGAGCACCTTTAGGTGTAGCATTAAACTTATTAGGGGGTATTGCTGGTGCCGTATCAGGTGTTTCTGAGATTGCTGGTGAAGAAGAAGAAAAATCACAATCAGAAAAAAAACAATCAATTTTACAAAAAGCACCTGTACCACAACAAAAACTTCAATCACTTACAGATGTAGGTAGCACTGGTGCGGATGTTAAACAAGCAAAATAATTAGTTTAATATTTAAAAATAAAATATATTTTTATATAAAATGACTGATAATTTTTATGTTGTTGGAAATGGTAAAAGTTTAGAAAACTTTGATTTTAATTTTTTAAAAGATAAAACTTGGGTAGGATGTTGTTTAGGATTTAGAGATTGGGAGAGAACAAATATATATCCAGATCATTATGTATGTGTAGATAGTGTTGTATGTAATCATCATAGACATAAAATATTAGAAATGATTAAAGAAAAAAAATGTAAAACTTTCTTTATTTGTGCTTCATTATTTAATACAGATATAGGTGAAGAATTAAAAAAATATAAAAATATTTTTTCTATTCAACAATTTATTATTTCTAAAGAAAACCCTTTTAGATATTTAGCAGATTATTGTTCAGGCACTTCAGCAGTTTTATATGCTTATTGTTCTGGAGCACAAAATATACATATTTTAGGTATGGATTGTCAATATGTAGAGTTTATACCTGAATGTATAAAATTAAATGATGGTACATTAAAAATTATTGAAACACCTAAAGAAAATCCTAATTATTATTTTAATGATTATCAAAGATTAGGAGATATTTATAATCCACCTAATACAGATAGAGTTCATAAAAATTCATGGTGGGATTTAAGAAATATTATTTTATTATTTAATATTTTAAGAGATGCGAAAATACAAGTTTATAATTATAATTTAGAAAGTAATAAAAATCTAGAACCTTTTTTTCAAAAAAAATTATTAAATGAACTTATATAAATTATTTTTTTTTATTTTATTTTTTTAAAGTTAAATATAATAAATGACATCTTACTGGACTGCTTCTGATAAAATACCTGTACAACAAAAATCTATTAATATCCCTGCTGAAAATGGGACTGATTACATTGCTGGACAAGAAATTAGAGTTCGCATTGATCCTACAGTAAAGTTTTTTAATCCACAAGATACGACATTACAATTTGATGTTCAAATTACACCACCTAGTTATTCTACTACAGGTAGGGATAATTTACCTTGTCCTACTCGTTTAGGTTTAGATGCTGAAATTGGTGCTCAATGTTTAATTAGATCACTCCGTATTCATGATAGTAATGGAGTTTTACTAGAAGAAATTGATAATTACAATACTTTAGTTGCTCTTAAATATGATTATCATACTAATGAAAGTTTAAGAAATAAGCGTGGTTTAACTGAAGGTTCTACTCAACATCGTCCAGAAACTCGTGGCACACAAGGTAATATGAAATCTCAAGCAAATGATTATTATAATAATCCATATGTAAAATCTGATTATACTAGTGCTACTATTTCTGCTTCCTTTACTGGTTCAGATTTCTTAACTGCTAAAGTTGAATTACCACTTCATTCAGGTATTCTATCTAATGATAAAATATTCCCTAATATGCTTCTAGGTGGTATAACTGTTACACTTTTACTTGAAGATGCTAATAAAGTTTTTAGACAAGTAGATGGTGCTATGCGATTTAGAAAACTTACACTTAATCCTATGTTTTTAGACCGCAAAAATCCCGCTGGTGTAAATAGTTCAGTCCCAACAAACGGCAGTTTCAGTTCAATGCGACTAAGACAACGAAATAATATAGCAAATTCTCCATTTCAATGTCCATTTGTAGTTGGTGAAAAATTAGGATTTCAAAGACATGTTGATGGTAATGCTTCTGTTGTTGTGTTTCAAAATGCTTCACACGAACCTGTTATTAAAAATATTACTACCGATGGAGATTATATTAGAATTAATCTTAATGCTTCTGTTCAAGTTAATGGTAAAGGTATGAATAGTGGTTCTGAAAGTATTTTCGTATTTAGTAAATCTGTTGGTGATGCTACTAATTATGATCCTATTTATACTGTATCAAATGTAAATCTTATTGTTCAACAAGTTATGCCACCTGCTTCATATGAAAGTACAATGATGCGTAAAATGAAAGAAGGTGGTACCATTAATTATGATTTTCATAGTTTTACAACTTATAAGTTTTCTCAATTATCCTCAGATAGAGTTGCTAATATTCGTTTCCCTATTAATAATGCTCGTTGTAAATCAATCCTTTGTGTGCCTACTGATGCTACTGTATATACTTCTAAAGAAAATATTAATGCCTCTAAAACTTATATTATTGATAATTTTTTTAATACAACACAATTAAATAGACCTGATTTTGAACTTCGTTCTAATCGTAGTGGTTTAGTAGGTATTTCTGACCAGGTAACCTCATATCAATTTCTATATGACGGCAGATTACAACCTAATCGTCAAGTTTCAACTACTAAAACTTCAAGTGGTATATCTATTTCCCAGCAGCACATGATTGAATTAGATAAAGCATTATCTCAAGCACACATCAATGGACACAGTATGAGTAAGTTTAATCAAAACTTTGTTATCGGTAGGGCACTTGCTCTCGGGGATGCTGTATATGATGCTCGCAATAAAGATTTCTCGCTTCAAGTAAATTATGAAGGTTCAACAGCACCTACTAAAAATAAGTTATGGTTATCTTTTGTTTCACATATCCGCCGTATTGAAGTATCAGGTAATTCTGTACAAGTTATAGTTTAATTCTAAAAATTAAGATTTTTTTTTTATTTATATTTTAAAAAGTTAAATATAATAAATGAGTAACAATCTCGCTGGTTCTAATTCTTATATTCAACTTTTCCCTAGTAATCATACGAGTACAGGCACTATTTCATATAGAGATGGTAATCCTGTAGTTAGTTTTATTTTAGGTGAGCAAGATAGATATTTAATCGGTAGTTCTGTGCGTCTATGTGGTAACATTTCTATTTATAAAACTCCTAGTGGTAATTTCGGTAATATTCCCTTAGAAGCAGATGATTTAACTGTTAATCCTAAATTATCTACATATGGTATGTTAGATCAAATTGTAATTTCTTCACAAAAAAATAAAAATGTTATAGAGCATGTTAGACATTATGGTAGATATTTAGCAAGTTATCTTCCTGCTATTTCAAGTATTCAAGAAGCACAAAATCATTTAGGTGTAACTGCTAATACGATGCCTAATTATCTTGCTAATCAACTTCAATATGTAAATAATCTGAATGGTTCAAGTGCTACGGACAGAAACTTCAGAGGCAATGCTTTCTGTATTAATTTACCCACAGGATTTTTAAACTCTAAAGAACCTATAGGTCTATCTGGTAGAGGTTGGGGTACTGGAGGACTTATGTTTGATATTCATTTAGCACCTGATAGTCAATTCTTAAATGGTTCTTGGACACAAGCATTTTATCAATTAACTGATGTATCTTTAATATGTGAAGTTATTAATCCTTCTGTTGATGAATTATCTAGACTTATGAGACAAACATCTAATACTATGGAGTATAATGCTATTTCTTCATATTATACAACTATCGCTTCTTCTAATGCTATTATTAATTTTAGGTTAGGTTTAAGTAGAGTATTAAGTATATTTATGAACTTCATCCCTTCTACATATTTAAATAATTTAGCAGAAGATAGTTATCAAACTTCCCCATTAATTAACAACACTGCTACTGGTGAAATAGCACCTATAAAACAAGTAATTTTTACTAGAGGTGGTGAAAGAATGCCTCTTCAATATAATATTGATGCTAATGTGCGTAATGATCTAACTAGTAAAATAGCAGACCCACAAATATACAGAAATTATCTAAATGCTTTTGTTCCATTCATGAAAAATAATAAATCTCAAGTATCAACTATCACCTCAGATAGAGTTGTAGCAGTTGATAATGTAGATTATGCTAATGCTGGTAGTATGTTTGGTGTAGGTGTAGCATTTGATCATATATCTGGTACTGGTGTAGATTTCCGTTCTGAAAACTTTGGTCTTCAAATGGAAACAGGACTAACTGCTGATGTTCCTCATAGTGCTTTCTTATTTGTTCGTTCTCAACAAACACTTGTAATGAATGCTAATGGTCTTCAAGTTCTAATGTAAAAAATAATTTAAAATTATCTTTTAATATTTTTTTTTTAAAAATAAATATTTTATTTGTTTATCTAAAATGGATAATCAAATGGCAGTATCAGATGAGCGTTCTAAAATCCCAGATTTAATGAAAATTGGTCAATTACCTTCTGATATTTCACAAGATGTAGATACAGAAGTACTTGATCCTGTAGTAGTAAATGATAATTTTTGTAGGTTTGTTTTAACTAATAAAGGTTTCTTACATAGTTTCTCTAAAATTGTACTATCTCTAAATGATACAGGTACTATTGGTGGTGCCACTTTTCCTGTTAATGTAGGTGTCCATTCACTAGTTCAGCGTTGTGCTCTTCGTATCGGCACTACTATTGTTGCTGAAATAGATGATTTTAATCATTGGATGGGGTATAAATCATTATTTATTGATAATGATATTAATTATGAACGAGAAACATTTTTAACTTCAAGAATACTTGCTACTGAACTTGTTTATGATAACACTCTAAATGATAGTAGTAACATTAATGCTTCTATAATGACATTAAAAACTCACCGTGAAACAGTACAGACGGCAGCGGGATTAGGTGGAGAAAATCTTGCTATGCCAGTACTTAATTTAGAAAATAAACCTGAGTTTTCTGTAAGTGTTGCTGATCTATTTCCATTCCTTAGATTTAATCAACTTCCATTATATATGATTAATCAACAAGTATCTATTGAATTACATTTTCAACCTTCCAGTACTCATAAAAGAATTGTTGTAGAAGGAGCACCCCCCGCTAATCTGGCAGAACCTACTATAAATACACCTTCTGTTAAGTTTATTGCTGATTATATTTATTATGATGGTGATCTTATGGAGCAATATAGAAATCAAAATCAAATGATGAACTGGACTTATACTGATTATAGATTAAATAAAAGAAGTTTTACTAAAGCACAACTAGAAGAAAGTATCATTATGGATGTAGGTGGTGCTGGACGACTTTGTAATAAAGTTATTACTGCTGTTTCACAAACTTTAACTACCCCTGATGATAGTCTATTAAATGAATATACAGCAATATCCCCTGATAAAGCAAATAACAATATGGGTGTTTTAACTAATAATCTTGTATATAATGATAATCGTTTGTATCCTATTGATAGAAAAAATCCTGCTATTCATTTCCACGACCTTGTACAAACTGAACAAAATATTCCACATATTTGTCGTGATATGTGGTCTAAGGGTGGTAATGGTCTATCTTCTGTATATAAATATATGGAGCACGATGTAAGTTCTAAATTAGCAGGTCAATTTTTCTATATCGGATATCGTCTCAATCGTAATGAACGCGTAAATAGTAAAGGTATTCAATTAGAGTTTAAATATTCACTTGCTCCCACTGGTAATTTTATTCACCGCTCCTGGTTAGAATTAGTAAAAACTGCCACTCTAAATAATGGTATGTTTTCAACAGAATACGCTTAATTTTTTTTAAATTATTTTTTTATAAATTATATTAAATATGGATTATAAAATTGCTATCCCATCTTATCTTAGACATAAAGAATTAAAATCTAAAACATTAAATACTTTAAAATTAAATAATATTCATTCAGATAAAATATTTATATTTGTTGCTAATCAAAATGAATATGATATTTATAAAAATTATCTAGAAGAAAATACTTATAATAAAATTATTATCGGCGAATTAGGTATCAGAAATCAAAGAATATTTATTTCTAAATATTTTAATGAAAATGATTATATTGTTTCTTGTGATGATGATATTGAAAACTTTTTAAAGTTTAAAAATAAAAATGAAAAATTAGAAAATATTTTTAACATTGAAGAAGAAATTATTAAAAACTTTGAATATTGTAAAAATAATAATATTTATCTATGGGGTGTAAATGGACATAATAATTCATTCTGGATGACAGATAAATATAAAAATGGTTTATATTTTCTTATAGGTGTATTTCATGGTTATATAAATAGACACGATGATAATCTATATCCTGATTTATTATCAGAAAGCAAAGAAGATTATGAACAATGTATTTTATTTTATTTAAAAGATAAAAAAATATTAAGAGTTGATTATCTAGGTTTTAAAACTAAATATAATGCTGTCGGAGGTTTAGGCACAGATAGATTTTTAAAAAATAAAACAGCACAAGAATATTTATTTAATAAATATCCAGAACTTTGTAGAAAACATTTTAAAAAGAATGGTACCCCTGAGATCAGATTTAAAATACGCAATAAAAGTTAATTTCTGACAACGCCGTGCTTATTTCGTGTATCTCACTTATTTTGAATACTCAAAATAAGATAGTATTTGTGTATCGGTCTCGCATATGTGTTTTGAACACCGTTTAGAAAATATTTTTATATTCTATTCATAAAAAAAATATTCTGTAAATACTTTCTAAAATATTTTATAAACAATTAAAATGGACATATGCGAAACTTTTTTCAAGTATATTTTATTAAATGATCATATAAATCTTGTTTTGTATAATTTTTCTTTATGGGTTTATCAGTTAATCTCTGACACTGGTCAATCAATACTCTCTTAGGACAAAGTGGAAACTCCCAAACACGCAGTTCTCCATTTTTTAATTTTCTACATAGTTGAAACTTTGTATATTTCATACCAAGTCTTTGCCAAGTAGAACTGCTACCAGTGATCCAACCATATTGAGTTTTGTCTAAATCTCCTAATTTAACTCCTCCTGACCATTGAATACAGTGCTTTGTATTTATATGAAACTTGTATTTTCTCTTACAGCGTATTTTTATAGTTCGGGCACCCTCCATTCGCTGTGGTCTATAACATTCGTCTGTATGTACTTTATAAAATATATCGTCGTCCCAACAACTCCTATCTATAAACTGATATTCTATAGGACAATTATAGTTTTTATAATATTCATTGAACATATTTACTCTATATTTTTTAATTAGAATATCTTGTAACATTTCTATTAAATCAGGAGATATATCATATTCTTCACCGATCATTGACACACATTTTAATTTACCAGGTGCCTTAAGTCCATAAAACATACTATCAGGAGAACCAAATATTTCTAAATGTAAATTATCATATCTATTTTTATGATTATTAATTGTATTTTCAATTGCTTTAAGTGTTTGTAATTGTTCAGAAGACATTATTTAGTTGCTTAAGATTATGTAACTCTGAAAAGCAGATTTCAAATTGTTATTTTACAATATGTTGCGTTGTTTAAACAACTGCTTAAGATCTACATAATGTAAATCACAATTTCAAATTTATAAATATTTTTTAAAAAAAATCTTAACTAACTAACTAATTTTTTTGTATTTAATATTTTATATTGTTTTTAATGTTTTTTTTCAAATGATTTCAATGTCAGTTTTTTAAAGGAGTATTTCTTAGGTTTGTCTCCCATTTCCTCTAATTGAAGTTCTGCTCCTCTAATCATAAGTTCGTGATACACAATCTTCAAACCTCTTATTTCTAACAAGTCAGTACAACCAGTAGCACCACTCTTACGCTTTATTTCTTCTTCAATTCTCTTTCCATACTCAACTATTTGAGGTAATGTTAGATTTTGTTTAATGACCGCCCTATTATCTAGAGCGAAACAAACCGCACGATAATATAGTTGATATTGTTGTTTATTTTTACTATTACCTTTTCCCCATTCACGAATACACTTCTGTTTGAAGCACCCGTCCCCCGTAGAGCGATCAATACTCATATGGCGTCCATTTTCTTGAAACACTTTTATGTAATTTTTAGCACGGGAACTATTACAGTCTTCAAGTGATAGAAGTGGGCGGGCACGCGATAGGCGTTTAATAATCAACTCAACTTCATAAGGCAGGTTGAATACAAGGCATAGAAGTCCGATTTCCATTTCAACAGACATATTTTTAAAATAAGTGTTGTAGGTGTTGTTGTAGGTGTTGTTGTTATTGTATTGAAACAACTAAGTGTAGGGTGTCTAAACTTTTTACTTTCAGATTTCAAATTGTTTCACTTAATCGTGATTTTTCAGAAAACTTCAATGTTTTTTCAGAAAACTTTAAAGTTTTGTGTTGTATTGAAACAACTAACTGTATTGTGTGTAAAGTTTTTACTTTTCAATTTCAAATTGTGAAATATTTTTTAAATTAAAAGTTGTAAAGTTTAGTGTTGTATTGAAACAACTAACTGTAGTGTGTTAAACATTTTTACTTACAGATTTCAAATTTATTCCGACAAT
>Ga0181380_1000455_pt1 | contig 18347 bp, 13 predicted proteins | sample 3SPOviralmetaG_FD_130116 | JGI IMG/M metagenome (GOLD analysis project Ga0181380, IMG submission 130116) | Marine viral communities from the oligotrophic San Pedro Time Series (SPOT) site, San Pedro Channel, CA, USA - 3 SPOT_SRF_2009-08-19 | ecosystem: Environmental > Aquatic > Marine > Strait... | reverse complement strand
TGTATTAGCAATAGCGCTAATAGAATCTGATGATATTAGTTTAAAATTATTTGTTGCCATTTAAAATCCCCTCTATATTATCCGACTAACTCTTCAGTCGGTGGTGTAAATGAATTAGCATATACACCAGTGCCATTGACTATTCTATAGTTACTTAAATATCCAATTGGATACAACGCAGTACCAGTGTATCTTTTGCCAATATGTAAAGTACCGCCTTGTACATAAGAAGTGCTATCTGAATAATCACTGCCGGCTTGTGAACCATTTACAAACAACCTTGTTGTACCTGAAACTCTTGATATAGCTACATGATACCATTTATTTGCAGTAACAGATCCAGTTGCTCCTACAATTCTATTTGCACCAGACACATAATAATAAAAATATCCATTAGAATGCAGTCCAAGCCATGGTACAGCTTGACTATCTGTTGTTCTTTGGTCATGTATATTGTGACTAGATGAAATTGAAGTGGGATAATACCAAAATTCAATTGTAAAATCATTAGATGCCATAGCAAAGTCTGTCGAGCCGGCGATTGTTAGATAATCACCAGTGCCATCTAGATAAATCGATTTCATACCAGGGGCTGGCGCGAAGTTGCTTACGGCTGCATCGCCATAAGTTGTAACTGTATGACTACTAGTTGATCCATCTGTAATAGTTTCGCTGTGAGCCGTTAACAGTTTTGTATTAGAAACAGCTGCTAAGGTTTCTTTTGGTGGAATAAACGGGTATCTAGAAAGACCCTTTGTAAGTTTAAAGTCTTCTAAGTAACCGTTAAAGAATTCTGACCCGTTCCTCCACTCACCAATTCTAAACGTATCATTATTATCTACGTCTACGTTTCTTTCGCCACTAACAATACTTGTACCATTAATAAAAGCAGTTACATATCCATTATTACGAACCATGGCATAATGATTCCATGCATTTAAAGTTGCAGTATTAGTACCTTGTAACCAAGTGCCGCCAGTACTGTTAACCCCATTATAAAAACTACCACTATTAAAATATACAGATACGCCCGGAGGAGCCGTAGAACCAGTTGAGGCACTTTTTCGAAATAGTCCTTTACCCCAGGCTGTCGGCCTAAACCACGTTTCAATAGTAAAATCACCAGTTCCAAAATTTCCGACATCCGTTTGATCTGCATATACATAATCACCACTTCCATCTAAATATATACTTGAAGAAGCGTTTTTAGTTTGAGTGGTAGATGACTGTGCATCGCCAACCAATGTGAGCTTACTTGAACCACTTGCATCAAAAATATTAGGAGACGATTGAACTAATAATTCAGTATTAGTAATAGCAGTAAGCGGTGCAGTGGGTGGAGTAAAGTTACTGGTGTAAACAGCAGTGCCTTTTACGATACGATAGTCAGAAATAAATCCTGATAAATCTCTCCCATAAACAGGATCTTTACCAATGATTACGTTGCTTGCATTATTTCCAAATGTGAGAGAAGATGTTTGGCTGGCTTTTGATACACCATTGACATATATATTAAAACTGGTTCCATTTCTAACAAAAGCGATATGATTCCACTGATTATCTATCAAAACGTCGCCGCTAGTGTTAAGCATTGGCCCGCCTAGACTATAATCTGCCACATATATAGATATATCACCAGTAACATATTGATTCAGTATGATAATCCAGTTACCGGTGCTGCTACCATCAACGATTGCACCTTTTGTTGTTAAGGTTGCATATTGATCAGTATCAGAACCGTAGTACCAAAATTCAACTGTAAAATCACCAGATCCAAATTCTAAACTACCATCATCAGAAATCTCGAGGTAATCGCCACTACCATCAAAACATACCGAAGCTACATGATTAGATTCATCATACGGTATATAATCATACGGACTGAAACGCTTGGTTATTGTGTTACCATTCACAGTAATACTATTACCATTAGTAGATCCATCAGCAAAATACGGAAGATGGCATGTAAGAATTGATGTGTTAGTAATAGCTGTTAATGTTTCAGTAGGTGGTGTAAAATCAGCAGTATATACAGAAGTTCCTTTTACAATTCTAAAATCTCTAATATATCCAGGTCCAAAATATTCAGTAGTAGACCAACCTGACTTAGCAATACTTAATCCGTTATTTCCTGCGCCATTAAAGTCGAAACCTCCTGAAATGGTTACTGTGGCCACTATATTTCCATCTTGGAATAATCTACATACGTTACTACTATCTCTTGTTAATGCAACATGTACCCATTGTTTAAATGGAAAATACAGATTAGTTCCTGTTGCACCGGTGCCCTCTAGAGTAGCATAGCCTTGAGGATTTCCAGCACCAACAGACGATGTAAAACACAAACACCCTGCATTGACACCACCTAAATCATTTCCTATAGAAATGTATGGCTCGGCTGCATATCCGGAATTTGCTGATGTTACAAGTCTTTGGATTGTTCTTGCATAGGAAGTTTGATCTAAATAAACCCACATTTCAATAGTGAATTCGCCACTTAATGTAAAATCATCATTATTTGGAGCTGTTAAATAATCACCAGAACCGTCAAAATAATTACTATACCCACCAGGATGATATGGAGTAAATGATTGAGCTACAGCGTTTCCATTTACAGTGATTGAATGACTATTGGTTGAGTCATCAGTAAATGTAGTATTTGTGCCAGCATTACCAGTCGCTTTTACAAGTAGAGCAGTATCTTTGCTATTTTCTACTATTCTTGCAACAATGTTATTGAGGGTAAGAGTTGCTACTCCAATATTAACCCCATCTGATACAGAAATAATAATATCACCCGAATATGTTCCAGTGTTTTGATTAGTAATAGCTAAAGTGGTATTACCTGTATAATGTACTATATTAGCATTAGATGTAAAATCATAAGTAATTACAGCATCTGTAGTCGGAGTACCTTCAGGCTCAGTAATAGTATAAGTTGCACTGACGGTATTAGATCCTGGCTCAGTATTAACAGTATCAACACTTAGTGTTATAGAAGGAGTTTCATTAGTTGTCGCGATTTTATACCATCCACTCCCATTAGTAATGTATAAAGTATTAGAGTCGGTTAGAGCTAATTCACCGATAGATAACCCAGACAAAGGTAAAGACGCTGCGTTAGCATAACTTATAGCAGTTCCAGTAACTCCTGCTTGAATAGCTGCATTGTACCTAATGTTTTTGTATGTGCTCATTTTTGTTTTCTCCGCCTGTTACTAATTAACAGTTATTGTCCCTGTTCCTACTGTAAATTTAAATACTTCCCAACTGTCTCTCCAGTCACTTTCTACTTTTGAACGTCTTTTATTTTTTTTTGCCTATGCATTTTCTGTTGTTAGTTGATACCATCCTGACCCATTAGTTACGTATAATACATTAGCAGTAGGTACGTAAGCTAGTTCTCCAGCATTTAAATTAGTCAAAGGCAGATCTGCTAAACTAGAGTAGTTTTTTACTACTTTAGTAGCGTCTTCAATACCTGCATAACGGCTGTCAGAATAAGATGCCATTATACTTCTGCTAATACCCAGCCTTGGCTAGAGTTATAATATACTAGCTTAAAAGCTGCTCTATTTTGAGATACAGTCATATCCTCAGCTACGCCTGCAATTTTGTGACTATTTCTAGCTATCGTTATTGTATTAGTTTCTGAAGAACCAGTAGCGTCTATAACACGAACACCGTCTCCTAAGCTTGCAGAAGAGGGTAATGTCATAGTAACAGTACTAGAAGAACAGTCTACAAAGTAGGCTGAATTATTTTCCATGGTAGTATCAGAGTTTGCCTCTACCCATGTTTCAGCAGCAGCACTATCACCGCCAGTCGAATTCTCCCAAGAAACCGAACTAGACGCAACGTTATATGTTAAAACCTGGTTAGCATATGCTCCAGCTATATCTATTAAATAAGGTTTAATTCTACCTAGTGCCATTAATTCTTCCTTTTTGCGTATGTCACAATACGTATTATCACAATTATAATATTAATAAAGTTTTTTGTCAAAGATCTTTAATTCTAAAGTGAGTTATCCGGTAACAGTATCCTCTGTTATTATCCAACCGTAAGTAGAATTAGAGAATACTAATTTAAATGATGCTGAGTCAACATTTACAATTAAATCTTGAGATAGTCTTTGAATTTTTTCAGAATTTCTTCCTACAGTTATATTATTCGTCCCAGCGCTTCCTGCCATATCTACTATTTTTATTCCTGTTCCTATAGTAGGAGAGGCAGGTAAGGTGACTTCTATTGCTGAAGATGAAGTATCTATAAAGTAATTTGTATTCGCAGATAGTGTAGTATCAGAGGTTACTATGCTCCACGATTCTGTGCCTGATGCTCCAGCACCACTTCCTGACCCTGTAACATCTAAGTGCCTTACTTCTACGGCAGCCCCGATAGGGAGCGGGGTAGTATTGTTAAGAGTTAGGGTGGTACCAGATACAATATAATCATCATTAGGTAACTGCATAAGACCACTGATAGAGACCAGTACATTATTAGCTTCAGATACGCTAGTACCCATAGTAAATGTATTGGCACTAGATATTATAAACTGATCACTAGTTGCATCAGAGGCTGTCGCAAAAGTAGTATTTGCATAAGAACCTAAAGCTGCTAAATCTACAGACGTAGAATTAATTGCGGCTACCAGATTAGTGGTTACTCTCGATGTTAAATCGTCTTTATCTCCGACAGTAATTTCTATTTGATTTTGAATATGAGCATTCGATGCTAGATCTGATGCGACAATTTCTACAGTATCAACAGCATTTGCATCTGCTTGAATATTGACACCAGGAATACTAATTGTTCCATCTGAGTTAACATTGAAGTTCTCAACATTGATTGTGCTTGCAGAAATATTAGAGGTTGAACCTATGTACAAAGTTCCATCTGATAGATAAAGATCTTTAATTTGAGCAGTAGGTGACCCGATAGAAAACACTGCATTCTGGCTTGGGATAACATTTGAAGCAATTTGAATATTTGTCGCTTGTAATGTATTAGCAGATATAATTAAATCTTGATTTCCGTAAGCTGTTATTTCGTTTCTATCATCACCAGTTCCAAGCTCTACATTTCCTGCTCTTACGGCGTCAGCTCTGATACCAGCTAATGAAGAATATATTAAGTCAGAAGCATCACCCCCTTGCTGAGTAAAACCAAACTGGAATACGTCTTCACTCTCATCGTACATGAAAGCAGCGTTTGCGTCTGTACCTCTATTAAATATGATACCAATGTCTACAGTGTTTGAACCTGACACACCATTATTAAGTAGTAATAGGGGATCAGTTATTACTGTATTAACAGATTCAATAGTTGTAGTATTTCCGAGAATAGTTAAATCCCCGGCAACAGTTATATTGTCAACATCTAGGTCAGAGAAGTTGCTTCCTTGTCCTGCTACAGCAAAAGTAGAATTAGCGTAAGTCCCAAAAGAATCTAGAGAATCATCTGTAGTTGTTAAATTAGCTTGTACTGTATTAACTAGACCACTTAAAGTAGTGTACGTAGCATAGTCGTTAGCATTTACCCATGAATTATTATCTGTGTTAGTAGATACGTTATCTTGTACAGTATCAATACGTGCTGCTAAGGTTGTATACGTAGCATGGTCATTAGCGTTAACCCAGGCATTGTTATCTGTATTAGTGGATACATTATCTTGTACAGTATCAATACGAGAAATTAAAGTTGTATAGGTTGCATAGTCATTAGCCGCTGAATCAGGGATACCATAAACATTACTTTGAACCGTATCTATAACAGATAGTAGTGTTGAATAGGTTGCATAGTCATTTGCATTCACCCATACATTATTATCACTAGATACTACATTTCCTTGTACAGTATCAATAAGTCCTACTAAAGTATTATAAGTAGTAAAATCATTTGCTGCAGAATCAGGTAACGCTTCAACATTTGAGTTTACAGAATTTATTTCCCCTAAAAGAGTAGTATAGGTAGCAAAGTCGTTTGCAACATGATCTGGTAAAGCATCAATGTGAGCGGTTACATTAGAGTTAACAATGTTTATCTCACCTAAGAGCGTAGTGTAGGTAGCAAAATCGTTTGCTGCCGAGTCTGGAAGACTACTGATATGAGATACAAGGTTAGAGTTGATAGTATTGACTTCGCCCTTAAGAGTAGTATAGGTAGCAAAGTCATTTGCTGCTGAGTCTGGTAACGCATCTACATTAGCATTAACTGTGTTAACTAGTCCTGAAAGAGTGGTGTAAGTAGCATGATCATTTGCATTTACCCAAGCATTGTTATCACTTGATACAATATTGCTCTGAACTGTGTCAATAAGACCAGAAAGAGTAGTATAGGTAACATGGTCATTAGCAGCTGAATCTGGAAGAGAAGTTACGTTACTTTGGACTAAATTTATATTGGTTGCATTCGTAGACGCATTAGAACTAACTTGTCCTATTTGAGAAGTTAAAGTGACTGCTAAATTTGCGTCATTTTCTAAAGCTGCTGAAAGCTCACTAAGAGTGTCGAGTTGTGAAGGAGCACCGTTTACTAGATTAGAAACCTCTCCATCTACATAACCTAATAAAGTTACATAAGTATTATAAACATTTGAAGTAATAGTAGTATAAGTAGTATGATCATTTGCATTCACCCATACATTATTATCACTGGAGACTACATTTTCTTGTACAGTGTTAATTAATCCAGAAAGGGTGGTGTAGGTAACATGGTCATTAGCAGCTGAGTCAGGTAATGCTGATAAATTACTCTGTACTAGGTCAACATCACTTGAATCTGCTGTAAGAGTAATAATGTTTGTAGTAGTATTAGAATCTATCGATAATCCACCGCCTGATTCTAAAATTAGAGCAGAATTGGAGTTTAGAATTCCATCTACCCATATAGAAGTAGTATTTACGGTTGACGCAAAAGAAAGGTTCCCGCTACCATCTGTAGTGAGAACCTGTCCGTTTATACCAACGGAATCGGGAAGTACTAATGCCACATTAGACGCGAGGTCGCTCTTTGAAGTTAAAGAGGTAAAAAATCCATTTGATCTTATTTTCGCATTGGACGTATCAAGTACGCCAATTTTAAAGTCTTTCTGTGCCATTAGTTTCCCTATCCACTAATTAGCTTTTACATTTTTTACTGAATTAAGAAATGCTGAGCTACTGATATTTTCTTATTTGCGCTTCCGCCCTCAGATGAGATCGAAACCACATCTGATCCGTCGATTGCAACGTTAAACGTTGTTAGTTCATTTGCTCCTGTATGGACAATACCATACTCAGAGAAGTGAACGTCTGTTCCGTCATGCACGATTAACATTTTGTTAATCTGATACTCACTGTTAGTGATATCTTGTGTCATGACTACCAGTTCTGCACCTCTATATACCGCTCCAGGGAACGAGAATAGTGTGGTAGCAGCTGCGCCAATACCAGAAGCAACGTTAGCTCCTTGTACATATTGAGTATCGACTGTAAGCGTCTCGGCTACATCAATATCGCTTTGGAAAGTAACATCACCAGTAAATGGTGTGGTACCATCAATAACATTGTCTACTCTACCTGAGAGAGTAGTAACATTACTTTGAACAGTATTAATGTTTGTTGCGTTGGTCGCTACGTTGTCTTGTACAGTATCAATAAGAGCACCTGCTGCAGATGTAATAGTAACTTCATCAGCACCAGTTGTTAATGTGATTCCTGCTCCAGCTGTAAGAGTAAGAGCATCAGCATTTGATGCGGCTTCTACAGTTGTTTGACCAGATACTTCGATCGTACGATAGTATTTTAGTGAGTCTAGTTTTGTTTCGTTAGTAACAGTGTTACCAGAAATAGTTCCTAGATCAGTGTTAATAGTTCCTACACTTGTACTAAGTGCAGCAACATCTACGCCATCTACAGTTCCTTCAACAATGATATTGTTAAAGCGTGCATCAGCATAAGATGCAAAGTTAAAGTCTGTTACAACATTTCCACCTTCGTCTGTGGAGTAAGCTGCGACAAATTGATCTTCACTCTCATCAAATCCGATAAAGACGTTTGAATCTGATCCACGAGAAAGAAGAAGACCTGTATCGAATCCAGCGGCAGTAGCGCCATTAGAAAGGATAAGAGTTCTATCACTAATTGTTGTATCAGTTGACTCGATGGAAGTAGTAGTACCTCCAACAATGAGATCACCATCGATAGTTACTGCTTGATTAAAGGTCACATCACCTGTAAAAGGTGTAGTTCCATCAATCACATTTGCGATATTAGCTTCAGCAGCAGCGACATTGTCCTGTACTGTATCAATATCCGTTGAACCATCAACATGGATTGCGATTTCATCTGTTCCTGCATTACCAATAAGAGTAATACCGTCACCGGCTACAAGAGTTAATGAATCGGCATTCGAAGATGCTGTGATATTTACTCCATTAGCTGTAATAGTACGGTAATACTTTAGCGAGTCTAATCTAGAAACATTTGTTGCAACATTATCTTGAACTGTATCAATATTTCCATCTAGTGTTGAAATATTTGTAGCATTCGTTGCAACGTTATCTTGCACTGTATCGATATTATTTGTAATACCATTAACAGTTGTTGTTAGAGTAGCTACGTTATCTTGTACTAGATCATCTCTAGCAGCAAGGGTTACGTAAGTATTATATGTGTTTGCAACCCCCTGGGTGATTGCCCCAGCGTTAGTTGCTACGTTATCTTGCACCAAATCGATAGAAGACTGAAGTCCTACTTCTCCGCCTCCAATTGATAAGGTATTCGCTGTTGAGTCAAATAAGAAACCATTATCAGAAGATGCGATATTTGCACCTACAATAATACCTTTTTTGACCTTAAAGTCTTTTTGCTCAGTGGCCATTCTGAATCTCCTTATTAATTAAGTATTCTTACTATTTTAATTGTATTATTCGCACTATTTGCGTTTGCTTTTAAGACAATCGAATCACTCTCAATGTGTGCATTGAAAGTTATCATAGGGTTGGTTGAAGTATGAATTAAAGCATATTCTGTTAGTTTTACATCAACACCATCATGAACTAATAATACCTCAGAACTTTGGTATTGTCCATAAGTAATATCTTCAGTATTTACAATTAGCTTTGCAAAATTGAAGTTATCTTTATTCCAAGTACTAATAGTACTCTCTCCAATAGCTACATTACTAGCTATAGCGGAATCTATTACAGCCCCAGATGTACTGAACGTTAAAGTGTTAACAGCAGATAGCGATCCGAGCTGTTCTACACCGATAGTTCCAGTATATCTAGCACCTTTTATATAAATTGTTTTGTTAGTAAAGTTAATGCCGTTAGGAAGGTTATCTCCAATAAAGTTTAACACTCCTGAAGCATAGTCAAAAAACCATTCGTCGTTATTTCCTGATCCTGTAGTAAATAATCTAGTTCCGTTAGTCTCAGGAGCACTATCGGAAGTTCCAGAAACATATACACTGACTAGATAACTAGCTCCGTACTCAGGAGGTATCCAATTAGTTAGTCCTGTTTTCCAAGTTCTATACTGAGTAGACGTTCCATCAGCAGTAGTTTCTACAGTATTACTAGTAGAATCAGAATACACAGTAACAACTCCTGAAGAAGTGCTTGGTCTGGCAGCAGGTATTTGATCTGCTTGATTCCAAAGTGTGTCACCTCTATTTAGAAAAGTTGAAGGAATAGCTTCGTTAGCTGCAAGTTTATTCGCATTGGTATCTGTCTTTGTAGCTGCAAAAGCAATTTTCTTCCAAAGATAGTCAAGTTTCTGATCGTCTGAAATTGCCATTACGAAGTCTCCTCAAAGCTCAAAGCTGTGATCTGATCACCACTCTGTAGTCCAATATTTACCAAAATCTGGTTTCCAAAAGAGTTAGAAGCATTCTCTGCTCCAAGAGTTAAAGTAAAAGTTTGATTACTATAACTTGTTCCTGCTATAATTCTATCTCCTCCTGAGAAAGCACAACCATCTTCTCCATTACCTCCGTTAGATCCTGGAACTCCAAAACCAAGATACTGAGAAGAGGCATCTAACCAGCCATTTAATCCAGAGAATCCATCGATCTGAGTTCCCGGAGCAGCAATATGGAAAGATCTTACTGTACCAGTAAGTCGTACTACAAAATTAGCCAATCCTGTTCTTCTAAATGCTAATCTGATATATTGATTGTTAGACCAACTTCTTCCAGAAGTGCTGAGGTCAGGCCCCACAGGTAAATAACCGCTACTATGATCTACTGTGTAGTACTTTAAAGTTCCAAAACGAACAATTGCCTCGTCGTTAGTAGTCTTTGATTGCGCACCACTCCACGCAGCATCAGTATAATAATTAGTAGAGCCACTAAAGCTCGGATTATCTCCAGTTCCTGTACCTATATTAATTCTTTTGGCGTCATCTGTATATGTAGAACCAAGACTATCACTAACTGCTATGTTTTGCTCATCTATTCCACTTATCGACTGACTGTAAACTTGAAGTTTTTTATCTGAGTACTCTTGGTACGATCCTGTTCCATTCACATTAATCATCCTAAATTTAAGTGTTTCTACTACCCTAGCACTACCATCTACATTAATTGATATATCTCCTAGAGTATACATATTAGAAGAATTAATTCCTGTTTGCTTAATTGGGTTACTACCACTTAAGAAAGTAGAAGACCCATCTATCTGAGAATAAGTTCTAGTTTGAGTAGAAATAGAATTACCTGATGTAGACTCATAATTTGTAGCGGGGGCAATAGTAAAAGGTGTACTAGTATTTCTGAATGTTTGATCAATCCAATTATACACTTTAGCCCCAGAAAGTGTTAAAACTCCGCCTGAATTATAGTAGGGAATACCAGAAATATATCTTTTTGAGCCTGCTGTGCTTTCTGTTAAGTCAGCAGCACTCAAGTCTATAATTGGAGTAGAGGTTAAGCTTTCTTTCACAAACTCAACTGTATTTGTACTACCTGTCTCACTATGAGAAAGTTGGAAAGAGTTAACCCCATCGTTAAGCGCTGTAGCACTCTTTTGAATGAATCCCTTAAATACTCTATAGAATCCTGTAGGGTATATCTTGCTACTTCCAGAAACTGAGTTTCCATTCTGATCAACAGAATTTGCATCTATATCCTGACTGATAACCAAGGATGTATAAGTTCCTGCATCATCTCCAGTAGTGAAAGCTTTTGATCCATCCGTAGAGCCGTTGACAACAGCACTAAGAGTTCCTGTGTTGGCAGAGGCAGCAAATGTAGAAAGAGTGTCTGTTGTAACAAACCCAGTTTGATCTACTGTTCTTGGAAGGTCATCACCAGCACTTGCTGAAGCTCCCCCTGTATTATCATCAAAGTTAGCGGCTAGAAGTGGGCTAGAACCTACATCTTCAGATGTCATAGTAATAGTCTTAGAACTAAGCCCCACTGGTGGGGTAGGATTGTTTGCTATCTCAATATAGTTTGTTTTTGTGTCAACGTCGTCTGCTCCGCCAATAGAGAAAGTGCCGTTTGCTTTTAGTACCACAGTATAATTTCCTACAGCTGTATATTCGTGAGCAATGTTACCTCCTGTTGGAGTACCGGCAGCTCCTTCAGAGAGAGTTACAACATTAGCATCTCCAAAGTTCCACTCGTAGGAATCTGTATTAATAGACTGGTTTAAGAAGCTGACAACATTACGTTTGTTTCCATTATAGTCAGTGAATAGATAACCCTTACGAACATCAGAGGAATTCAAGTTCACACTCTGAGTTGCAAAAGCTCCTAAGAAATCAGATCGTGGATCTGGGAACACTGTAATACTTTGACTCGCACTTGAGAAAGGGGAAGTTGAGTGTCCATTGTAGAGATCAAGAGTGATATTAAATGTTTGTTGGGTTTCAGGGTCAGAGAGAGTAAAGGTATGGTCAATAGTCTGAGAAGTATCTCCTGCAGATCCTGTTCCCGCATTTACTGAATTTGTAGTTCCATCGCCCCAGTTCCAAACATACCTGATTGAATCAGGAAATGCAGAGTTATTACCAGGACCGCTAGAAGTGGTATTCGTAAAGGTAACATCGAGACCATTGTCAGCCTCTTCGTTATTACCAGAGTCTATAGATTTTGTAAAGGTTGGAGTATGGGTTGAATATACAAATACAGCATCTGTCGAAGTATCGTCTTGTCCGTTTGTAGAAGAAGCAGAAGTTAATGTAATAGTATAACTTTCATCTCCTCCAGAATTAGTATAGGTATGAGTTAAGGCTCCATTACCTGGAGTTCCGGCTCCTGAAGTTCCTAGTGATACATTGGCTGACCCGTCCCCAAAGTTGATTTCATATGAATCAGAGAACTGTGAGGTGTTTGTGATAGATACAGTAGTACCTGTGTCAATAGTATCGTCTGCTATTGAGAAACCAGCTTGAGGAGCAGGAGTAGCAATATCGATTACATCTGTTTGTGTTTGAGAGGCTTCACTTCCTTCTCCTGAACCGCTAGTATTCTTTGCTGTTACAGTAATTGTTTGCAAACCGCCAAGAGGTTCATTGTATGTATGGTTTGCTGAAGTAGAAGATGTAGTGGTGTTGCTAGTGCCATCTCCCCAAGAAATTTCATACTGATTAGGGTTGCCCACTGTAGAGATGCTTAGAGCAACGCTAAGAGGTGAGTTACCAGAGGTTGGAGATACCGAAAAGTTTACGCTTTTTACAAAAGTGCTGTTTCGTACATTCTCAATCACCTCATTTAAGATATCTACCGCTTCAGTAACAATAGTGGTATTTGAGAAGCTTTGATAAGCTCCATCATTGAACGAGCCGTCAATTGCTTGTCCAAGCGCCAGTTCACTTCCAGTTCCTCCACCAGCTTGATCATCTTTGAAGAATAGGGTTCCAGCTCCATCAGTAGAGAGAACTTGATTAGAGGTTCCATCTGTATTAGGAAAGTTTAGAGAGTTAATGCTTTGTACTTCTAGGCTAGTAATATTGGCTGTTGCAGTAACAATATTACCTTGCATCTCGCCCACAAGAGTATTAGCTGATAGAGAGTTAACAGAAATGGTAGACGCTTCTAGATTAGCAACTCGTAGCTTAGCCTCAGTTCCTGCAAATTCCTCATCAGTATTTGTAGCGTCTTGTAGAATAACAAAAGCGTTAGCAGAGTTGTCCCATCCTAGGAATCCTAACTTGCTTTGGCCATCTTCATAGTATCTAAACTCAAGACCACGATCTTTACCATCATTAGCTACTAGTGCTGTGTTACCGCCTAGAGTTAGAATAGGATCTTGAAGAGTAGTAATAGTTGAGTCTACACGTGAGGTGTCTCCTTCAACAATTAGGTTTCCTTGTACTAGTACATTGGTTCCATCAAAGGTAAGAGTTCCAGACTCTGCACTAACATTTGTGCCCACAATTTCAACGCCACCTACATTAGCTGAAGTGGTAACCTCAAGGGCGTCGGTGGTAATAACTGTATTACTCTGTACAGAGGTGAAGAGTGTTTTATTGAACACCTCATTGATTGCAAAAACTAGATTAGACTTGTCTGTTGTAAGTAAGTCAGAGCTTAATCCAGTACGAGCTAAGAGTTCAACATTTGAGGCAATATCGCTAGCAATAATCTCAACATTGTCTACCGCGTTTTGATCGGCAATAATGTTAACACCTGGAATGATGATCGAACCATCATCACGAACACCAAAGTTTGCGAGGGTGATAGTGTTAGCACCAATAGAAGAATTGATGCCAAGGAAAATAGTACCATCACTTACGTAAATATCTTTGATCTGTTTATCAGGAGTACCAATTGAATAAACAGCATTATCTGCGGGTACAATGTTAGAGTGGATGATGATATTAGATTCAGGAGCAAGAGTGTTAGCTGATAGGTGTAGATCAGCAGCGTCTACAGAAGATACTGTGATTTCATTTTGAGCCTCACCTACTCCAATGTTTACATTACCAAATCCAGTAGCAGCACTTAAATTAGCTTGAACTAGGTCAATTTTAGTATTACTCTCAGTTCCAAGAGAACTCAGACTTTGAGACGTGATCTCAAGATTATCATTTGTAGTATCAACACCATCAAGAGCTAAAACAATGTTACTCTCTTGACCGTCCATGCGGGCATCAGCTGTATCGCTGTGTGTGGTAAGGTTAGACTGAACTAGGTCTACGAGAGTTGCGGTTGCGGCAACATTAGATTGTACCTGATTGATATCAGCGGAGAGTGAGGTCTCAAGAGCATTAAGATTGGCTTGTACGTCAGAAGCCGCTCCTCCCGATTCAATTAAGGCGTTCGCGGTTACGGCATATGCATCAAGGTTCGCTTGGACCACCGCAGTATTTGCGGCCGCGCGAATTTCAGCGCTCTCGACGTTCGACGATACAATGTTTACATTGGCCTCGAGGGCCACCACATTATTATGAATTGCAGATAGATCAAGCTCTTCATCATCAACAATGACGCCTGCTTCGAATCGAGTATTCGCAGCCACGTAAACAAGTACGTCTCCGTCTTGCACATTTGACGTGTCGATGTCAATTAGGTTGTTGGTGGTAATGGCGCTTAGATTAGCTTGAACGAGGTCAACATTAGAAGATACAACGTCGACATTTGCTTCAACGTTTGCGACGTGGCGATATACATTGTCTTGCACAACGTTAACGAGATCAATAGCGTCAACACCAGCAGGACCGCGTACTCCAACAGAAACAACTTTTGAGCTGCCTCCATTTGGATCGGTGATTATTACTTGATTTGTTAGTTCGGTAACTGTTACTTGGCTCACTCGGTGATCTCAGGCACTACATTGAATTTTCCTTCAATCAGCCTGGTGACATATCCGGTTTGGGAACGTAATTCCAAGTCGTAACGTAAACTTTTGGTGGGGAGAATTGAGGTGTTTGCTGCAGCCATGAAAACACGAACATTTCCGTTCGCGCCATCTTCGCTGGCTTCTACTGTACCGTCAATAACACAAGCTCCATTCGATGTGGAGTTTGAGGAGAATGCGGCCAGCAACGGCCCTCCAGCATACTCACGAATGTGCATGTTAGCGGTATAGTTTGATAAATTAACAGCTACTCCGTCTGAATCTTTATAAGTTATGATACGATCAAATGTGGCACCTTGCTCACATGTGAAATTATATTTTCCTGCGGACATTTATTTTTTGTCTCCAAGCAGATCCTTCATTAAGGAATCGTAGTTATTATTAATTTGGACGGCAACTCCCGCCTGTTGTTTAGGTCGAGTAGCTGACTCCATGTCGTTTAGCAGTTTCATCCAATCGAGTAAATCTTTCTTTGTATACACACCAGATTCAAAACCTTCTTGAAGCTTTTCGTCAATCACTTTGTTAATGATTGCCATTCGCTTCATTCGATTCAAATATCCTTGTGAAAGATAAATATTATCGATATAAGACTTAACTTCCTTTTTTTCTATTATCTCAATTACTTGGTCCATTGTCAAACTATGAGTTTCTGACAAAGTTTCGATCGAGGTGCCAGCAAGGTAATCATTTGCAACTGCTAAGAGCGTTGGGTCTAAGGCTGGCGCTGAAAGCGCCTCGTTTAGTTGCTCACTATATGTTACAGGTAAGTCTTTTGTATCTTGACTCATTCTATATTCTCCAAGGTAGTTTTAAGTTTGTTCCAAGTGTCTTTCCAGTCGAGAACCTCAATAGCAAATCCCAGATCTTTGTCTATGATAGCTCGTTTTAAAGGATAGTCATTTCCCATAGGATCCATTCTGTCTCCATAAAAATATAGGATGTCTGTTGGGTCAAAATCTTGAGTGATCTGACTTTTATCTGCACCTTTTGGAGAAATGTCAATTCCAGTTTCTCCGCCTGGTCTTGCAATCAAGTCTTCAAACTGTGCATTGAATGCTTTGGCTATCTGATTACGCTCATCATGCGCAGTATCGTGCTTCACGTACAGCTTGCGCTCTCCCAGAGTGGCTCCGCGACCAACAATTGAAAAATTAACCATTCCAACACGTTCTTCAATATGCGCTCCAGTTCTCAAAGGGAATGTACTCTCGTCCAGCCGAGAGGTTAACCAACGTCTAACCGATATGGGAAGGTTCCAAGTTGTCGATCGTATGTTAACCTCTCCTCTCCACACTTCACTGCCTGAGCAGTTGTATACTCGTGAAGAGAGGTTGTATATGTCGGTACCCACTTGTTCTACAGTTTTTGGTTTATCGCTGCCTGTGACAAGGTATACAGGGTGAGTTGAACAAAATGTTTTAAACCAGGTAGCAAATTCTTCATCTATTTTTCCACGACTAGGAGTGATAGTTCCATCAACGTCGAATATAAACTTATTCATCTTTATCCTCGTAAATTTTCCAAGCTTCTTCAAATCCTTCTGCTCGAAGGTAGGCTTCTTCATTCCACCATAGGCGATAGAGGTATCCGTCATAGCTATCCTCAATCATTGTGCGTTTAGGAAGATATCCTTTAACCATCCAAAAAACTCTAGCCTGCTCTTTAAGAGGTGTCATGTGAGAATAACCGCAGCCAAAATTACATAAAGCATATAACAACTAAAGTGAGCTATCTGGTCAATTCCTTGGATACGCCAAAAAATTTTTGACTCAACCTCAATGCGTCTTCTTCGAACCCATAGAGTTTTACAGTAGTCGATCGCAAAGTGTAGTGTAAAGTCTAGCACGCCTAAAGCGATGGCATGTTGCGGAGATACAAAGAAGATGAACACTAACACAGTGAGGGCGGCATGATCTAAAGCGTGCATCCATCCTTTGCTACTTCGTAAATTCAGCTTATCTCCAGATAATCGGCTCTGTAGTACCAAGTCTGCTACTGCGTGTTTACACATTAACAGATATAAAATACATGCAAATATCACTTTTTTGCAGATCCTTTCGTCAGGTAACGGTTTAATGTAGTTGCTAGCTTATCGATCAGTCTGGAATAGTGCTTCAAGCTCAATTGCAAACAGGTCCAGATCATTCATTTTCTACTAAATAAGTGGCTAAAAGATTCATCTCTAAAACTCCATGAGGTTCCATTAACCCTTCATCTGTTGAAATATCTAAAATTCTCAATTCTACGAAACAAGGATGGCGAGTCGGCAAGAGGTTAATTACATGATCGATATCATCGATTAGGGCCTCTGCGCTTGCGTTAACATCATCCTCATCTTCGTCATATACATACCCCCGGAGGTTGATTAAAATATTTCCGTATTTTACTCCCCCTCCGATATGGGTACGCGTTTCTTCTAATGCATGCAAACAAATTATGGGAAAATCATTCACCTCCTCCAAAAATATATATCTAGGGTAAACGTTTTCATGCACGTTATGCGTAAACTGATAGGCATCATGACCAAGCTGAGCCTGACCATATTTAGTATCAAGAGAACTTCTACCGCCATCGATTAAGCGAAGTTCTTTTACGAGAATTTCTAAAAGTTCAGTTTTTGTCATTTCTTTCACACAGTGGGCAGCGACAACGATCGCATACCTTTATTACGTGATAGCTAAGATCATAGTTTTTCTCTTCTCTAAAAAGAGGAGAATTACAATGAGAATCATATCCGCAGTTTTTACAACTATGGTTTGTTTTATAGCCATCTCCTACTAACATAAGTATACTATACTATAGGCTTTAGCCTATGTCCAACTCTTTTAACTAAATTTCAAAAATTCCAGTGTAAAGTGCGTGAGGGTGGGCGCGAGATACAGATTGAAACATAAGTCTAATAACCGCCCTACCTACGCAACTATATTACCCTACCCCACCGGGGGCGCGCAACATTATTACCCTAATAACTCTTTGAAAACATTAACAAATAAAAATGACAACTAATTGAAAACATTGAATAAAAAAATGAAAAAAATGCGTTTGGGGGGTTGATTTATTGGTCGGCAATGCTTATATTCTATATATAAGCAATGAAGGGATTGAGACATGATTAAATCTTTCGCAGAATTAGACGCCCGCTTTGCCGCTATCGCTGGCAAGGTTCACACTGTCCGCCGCAACCATGCTGGCGCGGCTGGCGAATTGTTTGAGGTTTTGATGCAAGGCCAGATTGTCGGCAACGATAAAGGCGCGGATTTTGCCGCTATCAATTGTGAAGCAAAGGTTCACACGTCAAAGAGCGCAACCACAATTTTTTGCATGGCCTTTTCACGCGGCATGAAGCCAGCCGAATTTTCCAAGCGTTTTGGTTCAGGCACTGTTCGCATGGGCAAGACCAATAAAGCCAGTCAGTCGGTCGCGGTTATCGGTGACGCGCTGATGGTAACTGTAAATGGTCAGGCGGTTGCTGGTTGGTCATTGACTGAAATTGCAAAACGAATTGAAGAAAAAATGCCTAATCTAGCAATGGTCAAAGCCACCAAGCACG
>Ga0181380_1000451_pt1 | contig 18437 bp, 19 predicted proteins | sample 3SPOviralmetaG_FD_130116 | JGI IMG/M metagenome (GOLD analysis project Ga0181380, IMG submission 130116) | Marine viral communities from the oligotrophic San Pedro Time Series (SPOT) site, San Pedro Channel, CA, USA - 3 SPOT_SRF_2009-08-19 | ecosystem: Environmental > Aquatic > Marine > Strait... | reverse complement strand
TGCATACTTTATGGAGATGGGTACAGGTAAATCTAAAGTGTTAATAGATAATGTATCTATGTTGTATGATAAAGGTAAGATAAATGGATTTTTATTAGTAGCACCTAAAGGTGTTTATAAAAACTGGTACGACTCTGAAATACCCACACACATGGTAGACCATGTTGAAAAGAAAATGGTGTTGTGGCAAGCCAACATTACTAAATCGCAACAACAAAAATTAGATACTTTGTTTGAACCAGGAGAAGATCTACATATTTTAATTATGAATGTAGATGCATTTAGCACAAGTAAAGGTGTAGAATTTGCAGCTAAATTTTTACGTTGTCATAGAACTATGATGGCTGTTGATGAGTCTACTACAATTAAAAACCCTGATGCAAAAAGATCTAAACATATATGTTCCTTGGGCCAGTATGCTAAATACAAAAGAATACTTACAGGATCACCAGTAACTAAATCACCATTAGATTTATATAAACAATGTGAATTTTTAGGAGAAGGTTTATTAGATTTTACTTCTTATTATGCATTTAGAACTAGATACGCCATACTTAAAACTATGAACTTTGGTTCTCATAGCGCTAAGGTTCCTGTAGGGTACCAAAATTTACAGGAATTATCAGATAAAATTGCAGTATTTTCTGACAGAGTTTTAAAAGAAGATTGTTTAGATTTACCTGCTTATACTTATCAAAAAAGAATTATACAATTAAGTAAAGAACAACAAAAACTTTACGATCAAATGAAAAATGTAGCACTTGCACAAATGGACGGCAAACTAATGACTACTTCTACTGCATTGGTGCAGCTAATGAGACTCCAACAAATTACTTGCGGACATTTTAAAGCTGATGATGGTACACTTAAAATTATTAAAAATGAAAGAGTCAATGCATTAATGGACATATTAGAAGAAGTAGAGGGTAAAGCTATTATCTGGGCTCATTGGAGACATGATATAGACTCTATAGTTAAAGCTATTGAAAAAGAATATCCGGGGTCCGTGATGACTTATTATGGGTCTACATCTACTGAAGATAGAGCCAAAGCTATTAAAGAAATACAGAACCCTAAATCTAAAATTAGATTCTTAGTGGGTACACCACAGACAGGTGGCTATGGTATTACACTTACAGAAGCTAATGTAATGATTTATTATTCTAATGGTTATGATCTTGAGAAAAGAACTCAAAGTGAAGCTAGAATAAATCGTATCGGTCAGAAAAGAAAAATGACTTACATAGATATTATATGTGAAAAAACTGTAGATGAACGTATTGTTAAAGCTTTACGTAAAAAAATAAATATTGCATCTGAAGTTATGGGAGAAGAGTTAAAAGCATGGATTTAATAATTTTAAATGATGGTTTGTATCAGTTAATACCTGTGACTAAACAAATGTTAGAAGGTATAGAATTGTTTGATGAAATAAATTGTTTTGATCTTTGTGATATATTAAGATTAAAACTATCTGGGTATGTGGATACTCTTAACTTACATATAATGAATGACGGTAGTGGAAGTATGATAGGTTGTATGTGTCGTTAAACTACATATGATTGGAAAGCACGGCTAAGAGTATTGCGCCTAGTCCACCTATAATCCATTTTTCCAATCTAGCTATTCTAGTTTCCATTCTATCAATTCTTTCAAAAGTTTGTTTCTGCATGATACGACAGATCTTTTCATGGTATTCTATTTTTTGTAGTGCAGATTTTTTAACCATTATACTAAATCTTTTTTATAAATAGGATTACTAAAAGTTCCAAAATTAAAATACATATCATTTTGATAAGGAGTGCTGGCAACTTCTACTTCTTCATCGGTCCCTATTGGATTAATTTCTTTAACTTGTAAAATACCAGTGTTAGATATATTATTTTTTTCTCCACCTCCGCCAGTGCTTCCAATCGGATTACCATAAGCGTCTATCGCACCCGCCATTCTAGCTGCCATATAATCTTTATATCCTAAATTTGTTTTACCTGCAGGTACAACTTTTTGATTATAAAAATCTAAATTATTTATTGGTCCAAATTTTTTAGCTATGTTTTTTACTATGTTTAAAGGAGTTGGAAGTTTATTATAAAAAGCTTTGGCTTTATCAAAAGCAGTTGGGTTATATACAAAATCTCCAAATTGATTTTGACCTGTAGGATCTGGTCCTGTATATCCTTCTGTAATACCTGTTGGCGAAGTTACATTAACTCTACCTGTCATGATGTCAGCAGCTCTTGCTTTATCATTTCTTCCTCCACTTCCATCACCGCTTTCAGAATCTGGTCCACCTGGACTTGCATCGTAACCACCAAGATCTCCTTGTAATGACATAATACCACCAGGACCTTTGTTTGGTTTACCTTTTAATGATCCATAGATATTGGCATCTAATAATATTTTTTGTTCTCTTGGAGTAATATAAGCTAATTCAGCTACAACATGATCAGGAGATGATAACCATTTTTTAGGGACAGTTACAGTTTCTTGTTTACCTAAATAGTTAGGACCCCCACCTTGATTAGCTGGTTTAATCTTTTTCTGTTGATCTTTAGTTAATCTTTGATCGTTGTATGTTAATTTTTTATCTGTTGCCATATTTTATCCAAACTTGAATAGTTTATCAAATTTTTGATCATTTGTTAGTAAATTAAATTGTGTTCCTACATTTATATTATTTGCAAATAAATTAGCATCTACAGCCACATTTTTGTTTTGATCTACAGGCAACACTGCTTTAGTTTCTGCAATTAAATTTCCAGTTGGAGGAGCTAAATCACTTCTTAAATCTCTAACCTCTTCTACTCCAGGACTCAATAAACTATCTATTGCATCATTTAAAAGATCTGTTGATCCACCTAATTTATATTTTTTTAAATCTTTTTTAAGGTCATCATATATTTCCATAACAGTATCGTTTTCATTACCTATTCTAATTCCTTCAAATACATCTTCTTTTTTAAGTCGTTTCTCAATAGATTTAAATGCATTTTCACTGTAAGATGGTGCTTTAAATATACCTTTTAATAAAAGTTTAGATTCAGTTTTTGTTAAACGTTCTTCTAATATTTTTTTTAATTTAGATTTACTGACCCCTAATGTTTCTGCATTTTTTAATGTAATATATAATTTATTTTGAGAATCAAAAGACTCCAACGTATATTGTACATAAGCTCCAAGTTTTTGTTCTGCACCTGAACGAGCAGAATATGCCGTTCTTGCAAATTTACTTCTCATATTTTTTTTATCACCATTAAATGATGTTAAAATAAATGGCATGCTAGATAATGGTTTTGCATCTTCTACTCTAACCCCTGACATTAAAGCTACTACTTCGTCAAGGCCGTCTCTTTGAGTTCCATAATCAGTAAATCTACCTGTTGCTCCATCCCAAATTCTAGCAAAAGAAGTTACAGCGCCTGGAGTTAATCCACCAAAAATATGTTTAAGAGAGTTAGCAATAATTACACTTGGATCATCTTGAGGAAAATAAATTTGTTTACCTTCTGAAGTTTTGCCACCTCTAACTGTAACGTCAAAAGCTCTTTCAGTACCAATAGACTCTGATATAAAAGGTGTTAAAAATTCTACGACCGCACCTTTTCTTTTGTTTGGATCTATTGCACCACCAAACAATGAATTCATTACAATAGACATTACATTGTCTTCTTTTAATCTACCTTCTGTAAAAGCACCGAGAAGTCCATTTACAGGTGCTACTAATGAATCGTAAGGATTAGAATATGAAAAATTATAATATTTAAAATTACCATTTTCATCAGGAGCAGATACTGGGACTAGGGTTGAGTTTTTTTGATATGGTGGAGCAAAAGAAGTTTGAAATGCTGTCATCATCTCTTCGTCTACACCCGTCATATACTGTGCACCTTTTTGAACTGTAAAACCTATACCACCAAGAACAGTTGAAACTCCTACTAATCTTCTTGCACCCATCTGTCTTATAAATGGATTAGTGCTTGTTAGCTCTCTTGCACCTATGTTTACAATGTTAGCTGTAGTTCTTAAAATTTCTGCCGGAAAGGCTACAAAATTACCTAAAGGTAAATTTCTTATATTTTCAATTATTAAAGGTACTTTACTATATGTAGGAATAGTATTAGTAACCAGGTAAGCTGAAGCTTCTTCTAATGCTTGCAACGGTGTTTTTTCTACACCAGTTAATGGATCTAATTTTACAAATCGCTGTCCTCCTACTACTCTAAACCAATCTTCAACGTTTTTCATATACTGAGTATATTGTTTACTACCTTTAATTAATGTTTCAGGATTTCCAAATGCAGTTTTTAAAGCACCTTGATAAAAATTATCTGCATATATTTTCCAAAAGTTATCAGCACCTTGATAAATATCTGTAAGCTTCTGCATAATTTTAGTATTCATTAATTTTTGAAAACTTATTTTTCCATCTTTAGCACTTTCAAGAACTCTTCTCATTTCTTGTACGTTTATGTTTTGATCAATAACACCATTCTTAATTTTGTTTTCTATTCTAGCAATTTTTTCTAAATCGGTTTTAGCTCCTTTAAATATATCGTCTCCAGTTAATCTCCATGCATCTTTAAATCCTATTCTGCCCCCAATCAAACCACTAGCTAATGGGAAAAAAGAAGCAGTAGTAAAGTTTCTTACTTGAGTCATTGGTGACAAAATAGTTTTAGATATTTGAGCCCCAGCTTTTAAACTCATTAAAGATTTATATCCAGGTAAACCATAAAGACTAGCTGTTACTTCTTTCATTCCTACTAATGCATTTGCTATTTCTGGTGCTGCTTTAAATTCACCAGTAAATAAATCACTAGTCATAGAAAAATCATCTAAGTCAGCTTTTCTTCCGATAGACTCTATGTTTGTTAAATTTTTACTTGTTGCAAAACCTCTTCTTTCTATTGCTGCTGCATCAAAAATAATTCCAGGTCTGTCGACAGTATCTAAACCTTCTCTAACCATTGCATCAAATATTTTTTTGTTATGTAATTGTCTGGATTGATTTAAAACAACATCTAATCCCGCTATCAAAGGATTATATGTTTCAACATCTTTAGAAACTATTTTACCTGCTTTTGCTAATTCTTCAACAGTTCTACCTTTTTCAACAGATAAAAGTTTTTTCATTGCATCTGGCAAACCTTCTTTCTTAACTATTTCAGGAGCCATACCTAATGATTTCCCTACTGCAATAAATAAACTGTTAGGTTTTACATTACTTTGAATAGCTAATTGTTTTAAATTTAACATTTTATTTTTAGCTAAAAGATCTACTTGTTTAGTTACTTCAGCTTTTAAGGCAGTAGCTCTTTCTGCACCTTTAAGATTTTTATTTGCAATTATTCTTTCTGCTGAATCTTGAGCGTTTTTTAAACTTGTTTCAAAACCAGGTTGTTTCTTTTTTATTGCAGTTCGAAACCAATCAACTGCTTTTGTTTCTAATAAAGGATTAAATTTAAAATCTTTATTATTAAAAGCTGCAAATCTTCTTTGAGCATATGTTCCAAAATCCATAGCTGCACCATTTTTTAACTCTACACCCGCTGTAAGAAATTTGTATTCATTTTCTGCAGCATCAACTATTTTTTTAAATTCTTTAATATTGGTAATTAATTCTTTTTCTACGGCTTTATCTGTTCCCTTATTTAAACTTTTAATTAATTCATCTGTTTGACTTGCGGGTGCTTTAAGAATATCTTTAACTTTATTTGCTTCTATTTGTAAAGCAAGTAAAGATTCCCCATCATCAAATTTTAATTTGTAGTCTTTAATAATATCTTGTTGTATGTCTTGAATTTTAGCTGCAAATGTTTTTAATGTTTTTTCTTTTCCTGCTAGTGCTTGATTAGCTTGAAGTTGTAAATTTCTTATTTCGGGTCCTACTCCTCTGTCTGTTCTAAATTGATCTCCTACTCTTACTAAACCTCTTTTAATTTGATCTATCATTCCACCGCCCACAGGGACATGTCTCCATTCACCACTTAAACCTAATTTATCTCCAACTTTTTCTGCAAGAGCTCCACTTTTAGCAACAGCAGATTGAATAGCACTTTTCTCACCTTTACCTACAATAGCATTAATGGCTCCTGTCAAAGGATAATCAATTACATTTAAAGCTTTACCACCTACATAGCCAACTGTTTTAGCTGCAGGTATAATTCCATATTTAAATCCAACTGTAGCCGCCGCTGGTAATAAAGTAATTCCACCACCTATTACTGTACCTTCAGCACCAAACTTTAATTTACCTTTAATTGTTTCCGCAGCTCTTTCTTTACCTGTTAAACCCTCAAAGTCAGTTTGTTCTGTTAGGCCTACTACATCAGAAAGTGTTCCTAAATCATCTGGAGTAGAAACTGCAAAATCTGTAAGACCTCCAATACCTCCATAATAACCAGCACGTTTTGCAAGCTCCATACCTTGTGATGCTCTGGTCATACCAGGAGCTGTCAGTTTAGTGGCTGTGCTTAAACCTTTTAATTTACTAATACCCCCTGCAATTTTTAATGCAGCTCCATAAGGTATAGCAAATTGCGCAAGAATAGATGTAATGTCTCCAACTGCCGTATCTGTTTCTGGAGTTATCTTATCAAAGATATTATCAATACCTGTAAGTAAATCTGTGTTTGCAAGATAGTCAATAGGCATTACACCTAATTGAAGAAGACCTTTAACGGCTTGACTTATACCAGCTACAGCTCCAACAGGAATATCAAAAAGATAATCTGTAACACCTACATCGGTTCCCCGAGCCTCGGTGATATCTTCTTCGTAATCGAAACCTCTTAAGCCTTCTAATGCCATGTTGTCTCCTATGCAGTTTGTGGTGCAGGAGGAATTATAAGATTAACACCATACTTTAAATTAAAAGCATTAACATCATTTTGTGTTTCTATGTATGCAAAATCTTGTAAGGCCTCTTCACTGTTTGCTAATAATTGTACTACGTCGTCGGTAATTTCTTCTGGTAATCTGTCTCTTAATTGAGCATAATTTAATTTCATGACAGGTTTTTCAGCTGTGTTAGCTCCTATAGTTTGGACTTCTGTTGAAACTATTTGTTCTCCTGACCCCGTGTCTGGAGTACCAAAAGCTCTTTTAATTCTACCACCATCTTTTACACCTAATCTTTCATAAGCATCTGCGATGTTAGGATGAATGTCTTTAAATTCTGGAATAGTAGTAAATAAATTAAAATTTTTCTTAGCTTCTTCTAAAGCTTTTTTATAACGAATTAATTTTTTATCTGTTAAATCTACCTCTTTACCTTTTTTAGTATACTTTTCTTCAATGTATAAATCTATTGCAGTTTTTGCATCTTTTACACTCTCGTATCTATCATATATTTCTCCTACTACAGTCTTGTCACTTAAATTTTTTTTACGTGTTGTTGAATCTGCATCACTAAATTTTTCTTCTATTATAGTAGATATAACTTCATCTTGTGATTTACCTTTATATTTAGGGTTGTCTGATTTCATTAAAATAGATGCTTGATATTTTAAATCTTTAATACCAGGTGTATCCTTACCTGCTTTAGCTTCTTCTTTTTCTTTTTCTTTAAAAGCTTTGTATGCCATTAATGTAACAGCTTTGTCTTCTTTGTTTCTTTGTCTTACAATAGGTAGAGCCATATTAACAGCTGCATCTAATTTCTCTTTAAAGCTACCTTCAGTTCCAACAGCTTTAGCAGCTACTAACGCAGCCTCTCCTCTTTCTAAACCTTCATTTTTTAAAAGTTTACTCAAAAAATCTTTTTCTCTTTTAATTTCTTCCATGGGATCTAAAGTAATAGAATTATCGTCGCCGCCCATTTCTATTATTTTTTTCTTTTCTGCTTCGTTTTCTAATATTTGGTTAGCTACAGTGTCTTTGTAATTTTGTCTAATATCATCTTGTTCAGTAAATTCTAAAGTGTCAATACCAGAAGATGAAACATCAGTTATTATTTCTCCAGTAGTTCTATCTCTTTTATTACCTTCACTATCAGTGTAAGGCTTTGGACTAAACAGTTCACCTATATAGTCACCTGAACGTTTAAGCGACTCACCTCTCTTCGCATATAATTCTTCTACCGTTTGAGGCACAGTGTTAACGCTTCCTCTATTATCCGTTCCAGATAATATTTGTTCAATTCCTTTTTTTGGTGCTTGAGTTACACTAATGGGTCCTTGAGGCATTACAGGAATTTGTGCGTTAGTGCCTAATACGTTTTTATTTAAAAAATTAATTATAGGGTTATTAAATCCTGTTCTGCTACCCATATTTGTACCAGACATAATTCCACCGCCAATAGTTCCGCCTCTTCTAAATGATGGTCTTTTAAAATACATTATTATCCTCCAAAAATACTACCCAAACCATAAGCACTTAATCCTGCTGATAACGCTTGAGATAAAGGACCTACTCCGCCGCCAGCTCCACCCATAGATTGATTAGTTGTAGTTATAGGTGAACCACTTGCTTGGCTTGCAATTCCTGATCCAAATTGTTGGATTCGACTTAATGGTTCATTGTAAGCTAATTGATTTCTTTGTTGTGCTGCATCTAGCTGTGCTTGTTGGAAAGCTAAGTTTCCTGTACCAGCTGCACCTAATTGTTGTACACCACTTGCAGCTAATGATGGTTGCAATGATGCTAAATTTCTTTGTTGTTCAAATGCATTTCCCGCTAATGTATTTGCTTGAGTAAATCCTTGACCTAATAGTTGAGCTTGTAATGCTGCTCGGTTTCTTGCTGCAGTGCCAGCGTATTCTGCTTGAGCTATACCTTCACGACCTCCACCAAAAGCACCTTGTTGAATAGCATTGGCTGCTAGTTGTGGTACACCCATTGCAGTCTGCCTATCAAATTCTGTTAAAGTTGTGTCAATAACTTGTTGTTGATAAGGCGACATAAAAGATTGAAAAGCTTGTGGCCCTGAGTATGCAGCAGCTTGATCTAAGAAAGGTTGGTATCCTGCAACACCAGTCCCTTGACCTGCCCCTGTTACGGCTCCCGTTGCATCAAATTGTAATTGACCTAACCCTGCTTGAGTTGCCGCTTGTTGTTGGGCAGCTTGTGTTAAAACGTTTTGAGCTGCAGTTTGTGGTCCAAGTTCCGATAACGTTGGTACACCTACCGATCCCGGAGCTCTACCAACTTGTTGCGTTAATAAATCAATATAGTTTTCCTGAGCTGCTTCTATTGTGGGGGATCGTCTTACCGTTTGTGTATAATCTGTTGCCATTATGCTTTACCTATTTGTTCTGCTTGTTTCATTGTGTTGTATAATTTTTTAGAGCCTTCTTCAACGCTGCCATTACCTATACCTCTAACAGCATCAGCAGTCATTACAAATTCGTTTTTACTTAGCATAGCTGGTACATCATCGGCTCTTTCTTTAATACCGACTGGTACAAAACCACCTTCATCTCTGTAGTCTCTTTCCGTTACACCAGCATTGTTTTTTCTTATTTGACCTGTTGGTATTTTAGCTTCCATAATACCACCCTCAGCTTTCATTTTAATTCCAAAGTCTCTTTCCAGTTCTATATCTATATAAGTAACGTCTTCATCAGGGTCTTTAGAAAGTAGATAACTTCTTTCTAACATTAATTGTGCTACTCTATCAGAAGCCCCTGATCCACCTGCAAATCCTATTCTACCGCCTTGAGCTTTATATGAAAGATTAGAAGGTCTTTCTCTAATTTCTACATTTTCTGCTAACATTTTATTTAAAGCGTCAAAGTCACTTCCTAAATTTATAGGTGATTTCATATTTACTATCTTTAACATTTCTCCCACATCAGCTATATCTATACCGGTCATCTGACTTATTTCTTCTACACTTTTTCCATTTCTATTTAGTTCTAAAATCATTGAAGTTGTTTCATATGGTAGTTTTCCTATCTGCATATTTTCTGCTACCGCTTCATTAACGGAAAAAATATCAGAAGTTCCATCTTTGTAACCTATTCTTCCACCGTCTTTTTTCATTCCCATAATAGCAATTTCTTTTAACATTTTAGCATCAGCAGGATAAGATCCAGGATCATTTAAAATGTAATATAAATTAGGCATTGATTTATTTTTATTTGATGTACTACTACCACCAAGTCTTCTATATAAGTAAGCTCTTTCAGCTTTGCTAAATGTAATACCTGCCATTAAATCGTTTTCTTCTTCTTCGTCGTCACCAGCTTCAACGTCAATAGTCATGATACCTACTTCTGCATCTTCTGGTTCTGAACCAAATTTAAATCCTATTCTTCCGCCGTCTGCTTTATACAATTCTTTTGCAGCCGTTTCGTAAGCGTCTGATTCTGATAAACCTCTTTCCATATAATAGTCTGCAAGATCTTTTAGTTTTTGTTCTAAATCAGCACCTTGACTAAATCCTATTCTTCCGCCGTCTTTTCTACCAGCAAAGAAGTTAGTTAAGTAACCTGCGTACTCTTCTTGTTTATCTGCTTTTTTTAATTCATCATATTCTTCTTCAGTTAAATCTGGGTCAACTCCTGTTTCAGCGGCTAGTGCTCTGGCTTCTGCGTATGAGGCTGTAAAAGCTAATGCTCCTAATATTGCTGCTTTGTCAGGAACAGGTCCATTCTTGCCCTCTTTAGTAAACGCTGCTTTACCTGTTCTTTTTAAAAGATCTAACGCTGCATTTCCTCTGTCCCCCATAGTGCTATTAGGACTCACAATTTGTTTTATTGATTCTGTAATTGACATTTGATTTGGTGAACCTGTACTTGCAACAACTTGCTCAGTTACTTTTTCTTTTAATTTTTCAGGTGTGTTTTTAAAAACCATATTATCTGAAAACGTGTCTGATCCTAAATCAACATCAGTTTTACTAATTAATTTATCACTAAATCTATCTGATCCTAAATCGTCCACAGGAAATTCATCTCCTACTTGAACACCTTGAACACCTTCAGTTCCTCGGTTCGAGAAGAATTTACCAAGACCAGTCTCACTACCTAAAGGAGAACTAAATCCTTGAGTAAAACCTGATGGCGTAAATGCACCGCCTGATGCAAAAGGATTACCTTGGAATCCCGCACCACCAATGTATCTTGCAGCTTGTCCACCACCATATGTTAATGCACCGCTTTTTAAAGAATCACCAATACTACCAGTTTGATCAAAACTACCAATACCGGCCATAGCGCCTGCAAGAGCAGGGTTAAATGGAGCTACAAAAGGAGCAGCCTTAACGGCTATATCTGCTACTTCATTGGGTATAATTTTTCTTACAAATTTTTTAAGTGAGCTTCCTAAACCAAACTTTTCTCTAGGTGCGACTTGCATGATGCCGCCGTTTGCTTGTAATTGTCTGTTCATTAAAGATCTAGATATTGCCATAATTTAAATATATTTATACTGTTGAGCAGGCATAGATATCCTGAAAATACTATACTTTATTTGATTTTTTTAGGCTCGTCAACAGATTTGAGAGCTCTGCTTCCTTGCCAAAGATCATCTCTAAATCTACCGCAGTAAGAATACTCACCAATGTGTGTTATATAGTCATTAATATAAGCATATATTTTACCACCTAAATTTCGCCATCTTTGACAAAATCCAAAATCTTCACCAAAATATCTTTTTGTTTTAGGGTCATGTAAAGTGTCAAACAAATTGTACATATTTGGTTGTTTAACTTCTTTACCATTTATGATGGTTGGTTGAAATATTTCAAGATTTGGATTAGCTTCAATTAAATCAGTTAATACTTTTCTTTTAATTAACATACATCCTGTTGGTATGTGAGTAAGTTCTATTACACCATCTTTTGCTTCAACATTATTAGGATTATCTGTCTTTACTGGATAAGTATATCCTGAAGACATTAGATCATCAGGACCTTGAATAGCGTCTTCTTTTTCATGCAGTCTTCTCCACATCTTATCCCAACTTAATGTTTTCATTGGATAGGGTACACCGATAATATCTTTATCTTTTTCTAACATTTTAAATATTGTGGCTGCGTTAAAATCAATATCAGAATCTATAAACAATAAATGAGTATAATTGTCTTCATGATTTAACATACTAGCTACACATAAATTTCTACCCTGTGTAACTAAAGAAGATTTTAATAATGTAAAACTCACTATTATATTTCTTCTCATACAAGCTTGTTGAAATTTTAAAACAGCTTGAGTGTAATGCATAGTGACTTCACTATGACAGGGTGTACATACCATAATTTTATAGGGCGAGACATTCCCTATATTTATTTCTGTAACTTCTGACTCTACTTTATTTGTTTTTATAGTTTGATAAGTATCTTCGTTATGAGCTATTGTTTTGCTCGAAGTTGTTTCATTAAACCAGATGGGTTCATTGTTTTTGCCCGAAGGCGTATTACTTTTTTGCATTAATTGCTCCTTGTAAAAATCGAGCCCAAGACGTAGATTGCTTGTGCCAGTTGTAATAGGTATTTACATATTTAGATTGATCTTTTAAATGTTCTTGAATAGATGGTTCATGTAAAGTAGCTGCAGCTGCTTCAATACCATAAGCAAACTTTTCAGCTAAATTTCTATAATTAATATCATAAGGTATATACATTGGAAACTCTGCACCTGTTTCAAACAAAGCTCCGTAATTAGTGGTAATACAATAAAGACCTGCAGCCATAGATTCTAATAAAGATATACAAGACGTTTCTTCAAAAATACTTGGGTACACATACATATTATAGTTATGTATATTTTCTCTAATGTATTCATTTGGTTTATAACCAATATAATTTACATTAGGTAATTCTTTAGCTTGTTTATAAAGAGCGGTATAATTATGATCATTCTGTTCATAAAATTGTTTTCCATATATTTCTGTAGATGAATATACATCTAAACTAATTAAAGGATTTTTAACTAATTGCATTGCGCCTAATAATACACTTAGTCCTCGCCAAGGAGTATTTTGATGAATAATTTTTATAGGTTTATTTTGTTCATAAGGTTTAGCTTTTCCTATTTTTTCTATTCCATTTTTAATAACTAAACATTTGTGACAAGGTAAACCAAACATCATTCTAAATTTTTCATAATTCCAATGTGAATTAAATACATACCAATCGTACTTGTGATGATTAGCTTTATTTTTAAACCAAGGATGTAAATTAGGTTGATCGTAAGAATTTTTTTGCCAAAGTATATTTATTTTATTTGGATCAATAGGAACTTTACCGGGAACACTAGTACAGATTTGTACTTGATCTAACAATTCTTTTTTGACGTACTTAGTTAAAAATTCTAATTGTAACTCAGTGCCGCCTTTAGGGTTTTGGTTTGTTATCATTTTTCATTGTTTTCTGTATCATGTCTAAACCTTTCGGAGAAACTTGCACAGTAACATCTTGTACTATATCTTCCCCTTCTACTTTCTTTTTAAACACTTCGTTTGTTTTAGTATTACGCCACGTAGTTATTGTAGTGCAATCTATCTTTATTATATTATCCGTTTTCATTCTCTCTGTTTATTAAAGCATAACTTATTAGGCCTTGTATTTTATTACTTCCTGTCGCTGCTTGTACAGTTATAGCATCCCCTCCTTCTAAATTCAAGCCTTGAGGTGAAGCATTTACTTGCGACTTAGCAGCCACATCATCTCGAAAAAACTCATACTCAGTATTAGAATCAGAAAAATCAACAAAATTCATATTTATTAAAATAGATGATGATGCATCGTTATTAACACAATAAACACTTTTAACTATAATTGCTGCAGTAGTAGGACACGTAAGCACTGTAGCTTTGGCTGTATCCGATTGTTTAAAACCTTGATTTTTATATTGTATTGTCATGATAAAAAATAATTAAATGCATCCTGTTCATTTTTTAAATCTTCTTGAAAAGAAAAATTTAATTGTTGTTTCATAGTTGTCATAGACTCAATAATTTGTCTTTGGTTTTCTACTTCATATTCTTGTTTAGGTTCAGGTATATAGTTAGTTAACTTAGCCATTACGCTCTATTTATTTTTCTTAAAGTTTTAGCAAAACGAGCTCGTTGGCCTAATTTACCTTTTGCCTTAGCTGCCTTATTTAATTTATCTAAAGGAATTTTTTCACCTTTTTTAATGTTTAAAGCTTTTCTTAAGGAGCCTGGTTTCTTAATAGCTTTTTTAATATTTAATCTTTTAGTCATTATCTTCTCCCGTCTGGTTGAGCATCCATTCTAAAACTACCATAACGCCACGTTTGTCCTGCAGCATCGTTTTCAACTTTTAATGATAGTAATCTTCCTCTCGCTCTAGTGTCTACTTTATCAGTAGTGCTGGTTATTGTAAAGGGTCCGAGTGGTGACCCTGTTTGAATATCAGAAGGAAAATCAGAAATAAATAAAGTTACTTTTGAATCACCTACTAAAAATTTATAGTCAGGCATAAATCTTCTCATAGACATAAATAATTCTCCGTCGTCTATATCAAAATCCCCTGATCTAATAAATGCTGCAATCGCTGTTGTGCCTGAACTGTTTACTTGGTCTGTTCCTACTTCATGAGCGTAATATATTGATGTTCCATATTTATTGGTAACACCATTAATTAAATGAGTTACTGGAGTAGTTGTAACATTGTATTCAGTAGCGTAGGGCACATTAAAGACTCCTTGATCTTGATAGGTAGATCGAGCTAATGAACTAGTAGTCCAACAGTTTTCTTGATAGTTATAGGTTACACATCGATCTATTTGTTCCGATCCTGCTTTAGGATAAAACCAATTAACTTCAGTATATAAAGAATTAGGGGCAGAATAAACTGTAGCCGCTGCATTATAATTAATTCCCAAGTCTCCATTTCGTGTTGTAAATACAAAATCTTCTACAAGACAAGGCAAAGCTTTTACAGTACCATCGTACATAAAAAATCCACCTTCACCAGACATCCAATAAACAGCACCATTAACATAGGTAGCTGCGTGTTGTGCAATACATCCACAATGAGTTCCTACTTGTCTCACTGAAAAAGTAAATGGAGGTCCAACAAATTGAATTACGTAAGCTGCTGAATCGGTTAATACAAAAACATAATCTTTACCTTGAATAGCAGAAACAATTTTATTTCCTGTATCTAACCTAAATGTTCCAGCGGTGTTTGTTGCTTTTGGAGTATAGGTATTTAAATCTTCTTGATTAGAAAATCTTACAAACATAGGGTCTTGAGTCGCGCTGTTTCCAATAGTTGTTTCAGTTCCAAAATGAAATAAATGTCTGTCTCTATCTGAAACCAATGTAAATCTGCTGGCAGTTGGATTAGCGGAAGTAGAAAATCCTGATGTAGAGGTTGAAGCTCTTATTGATCTAGGATTAGTGGTTCCTGCGTCCCAAGTAAAAGTTTTACCGTCATGAATAGTAGCAACTAATACTTCTCCAAAATTATCTAAAGACCAATTACCTGGATCTAATATTACATCACTAACTGTTCGTGCTGTTCCCCATGTAGAATCACCCCAGAGATATGTACTCCACCCATAACCAGCTGTTTGAAAAGTTGGTCCTACAATAACATAAGGTTGTACAGTTGCTGATCCAGTGCCACCTCCTCCTGGATTAACTGCTACTGTAGGGGCTGTGATTTTAAAAGTATGAGTTGTTACGTCTCTTACTTCAAAAGCATTATTGGTAAATGTTGAGGCTGCTGTAAATCCATTAGGAGTAACTGACATAGTATCAAAGACAATATATCGTCCATTAGATAATCCATGTGACGTTAAATTAACAACTACATCTGCAGATCCTTGGACTGTATCAAAGGTAGCTGTTCCTGATAGTTGTGCCTCTAAAGGAGTAATGTCATAAAAAGCTTCGTCATAATACAAAAACAAACCTTGAGAAGTTCCGATAGCCGTATATCTTTCTCCTTGAAGACTAGTAAAAGCTAATTGAGCTCTAGCTGGTCCAGGTAAAGTTTCTTCAGCTACGGTTAGTTGTTCCCAACCCCCTATTTTTTCTGGGGCTGTATATCTAAAACGAACAAAATCTCCATCTACCCATTGACCTGGAAGGGCGGAAGGTACACTTTGTTTATTAAAACCTGCTGCAAATTTGACTTTTTTAAGTGCCATAAATCTATAATATATGGTTTTTTAAAATTTAATAGCCTTAATTATAGCTAAAATTAAAGTTACCTGCAATACTAATAGAATTATTATGCTGTTCTACGCCATGTTCTAAGAAGCTAGGAAATATAATGATCTGATTTTTAGTTAAATTAGGCTTAAAAATTTGTGGGTATAAACTGGGTTCATCAAATATAGATTGAATTAACAAATGATTGGGAGCGTAAAATTTAGTTTTTGATTCTTTTATCTTTTCATAAATTATAAAAGAAAAATTTGATCTGGGGTGAATATGTGTTTCTTGAAAATCTTTGTTTTTATAATAGTTTTTCCATATATTAGTTAGATTAATCTGATAGGGTTTATGTATTACCTCGTTTAATAAAGTAGTTATTGTTTTAAGTAAATAATTTAAAGATTCTTTTTCAATAGTGTTATCTAAAGTATTTGTAGAATGACTAGTAGCTACGTTATTCCATTTGTTAAAGATTTTCTTTTCTTTAATTTTAATTTTTTGAGCATCTATGTTACCTACATAAATTTTTGTGGGAAATATATCAAAATTCATTATTTATAATTTACGTTTAAAACAAGTCTTACTTTTTCATCAGTACAACTTATTCCGCTGTGTTTTAAGTCAGGATCAAATATTACAGCTTGGTTAGCTATACTCTGATATTTTTTACCATCTTCGAATACTGTTGCTCCATTATTAGTATTCAAATAAAACACTGCTGTATATGTAGATCCTTTTATTCCATCTACATGTAATCCATGTGTAATGGGTTCAGCTGTTCTGGTTGTTAAATTTAATTTACATCTCAATACTTCATTTACATCCAAAGCAGATAGGATGGGTTCAATAACACTCATATGTTGCTGAGGTGTATTTACTATTCCTCCATTTTTTATAAAAGTATGAGTAAATTGAAAATGTTTTTCATCTTTGCCTTCAGCGTCATTAATACCTTTATTTAAAAACCAAGGAAAATATGAACCTGATATGTACTCACTTATAGGTTTAAAAAATTTAGGTTTAACTAAATTTTTAATTACTTTTATTTTTTTATAATTACGTTCCATTCTAACTCTTTTAATAAATCATTTAACTGTATAACTCTATCAGTAGTTTTTCTTAATTTGTCATGTAATTCTTTGACATCTATAAGTATAAAACTTTTACTGTCTTCAAAAACCATTTTATCTGCCTTGGTTTTAAATGAACCACCTTTAGAAAAATTTTTATTTAAAGGCCTTAAATCAAATTTAAAAGATTGATTAGATTTATTTTTTATTATACCTTGTATGTCCCACAACTGTGTTTGTTGTTGATAAGGCGTAGCATACATAACTTCATCTAAATAATTTTTAAATATCGCTATCAACTTTAATTCTGAGTTTTTGTTTTAGTTTACCAATCTCTTTAATATAACTTTCATTTAATTTATTTAATTCAGAAATTGCAAACTCTAAAATTGATATTTGTTCTTTTAAATAACCATTCATTCCTTTTTCACTTTTAAACAAAAGATGTAAGTTTTCATATTTTGCCATATACTCCTCTTGTTTTGCATGTGATATTTTAAGAATATCTCGTAATTTATCTTCTTCTGTCATAATTTTCCTTTATTTAATTATTTTTTTATACGTGTCTTGATCCCTGTTTACATTTAAAGCTAATGTAGAAGTATCCGCTCCCATAACTCCCACAGGCATTGCACTACACATTATATGATTGTGTATTTTTTTAGATTTGTTTAAGCTAAATTTAAAATTAAGGTGACTTGGAATAAAATAAATAGTGCCTGCTTCTGGAATCAACGCTCCTTTAAAAGCATTAAATGCATTATACGTATGAATGTTTGGCTCAAAACCTTTTACATCTTTTTCAAAAATAAAATAAGGTTGTCCTTTTTCATATTCAAAAAACATAACTATAGTGATAATAGAATTTCTTTGACGTATAATTTCAGTATCTTGATTAGGTTTTATTTTATTAAACCACGAGTTTACTATCATAGCTCCAGTATTCCACTGCATAGTATCTTTGGTAAATTGATGTAGACCTTGATTTAGTGTTTCTCTAAAATTAGGTAGCTTAGGATGATCTAAACATTTTATAAGTTTACTTGTTTCTCCCTTACTGGAATTTTTTTCTTTTTTATCCGTCGCAGCATCTGGATACATAGGTTGATACTCTAAATGTTTAGAAAGAGTTTTAACCGTTTTAAGTTGTTCAGGATTTAATTTTATTCTTATAGATCCAACTACTTCAGGAAAAAACTGAGTTACTTCCATATTCCTCCTTGAAAGGTATTAGGTAAACCCATGTGAGGTCTATCATCATATTTTTTATCTGTTGTTTTTAAATTA
>Ga0181380_1000449_pt1 | contig 18467 bp, 16 predicted proteins | sample 3SPOviralmetaG_FD_130116 | JGI IMG/M metagenome (GOLD analysis project Ga0181380, IMG submission 130116) | Marine viral communities from the oligotrophic San Pedro Time Series (SPOT) site, San Pedro Channel, CA, USA - 3 SPOT_SRF_2009-08-19 | ecosystem: Environmental > Aquatic > Marine > Strait... | reverse complement strand
TCTTGCTCAAACTTTAGAATATTTTCATAAGTTTTCGGGTTATTAGTAAAGAATATTGTAGCCGCTTCTTGGTAAGCGTTGTAATCAGTTTGCTCTTCATTTTCTTTATCTAGCAATACCCTACGCTGTGCTATGAGCGAGGTTAGCGAGTCGTTATCTATTTCAGCTAACTCATCTATACCTTGTGATGCTATAAATTGATCGATGTCAGTAGTAGAGTTAAACTCAGTAGATGTCATTTTCTCTATAACACTTGTATTTTGCATACTGGTGTAGAAACCTTGAACTTTAGTCTGTGCAGCTTCTGGCAGTAGGCCAGTATCTAGCAAGGCTTTCATCTGCGTAGTAGTAAGCTTGAGTAAGTTTTGATCGTTCTCAAACCACTCTGGCGGTTTCTCTGAGATGTCAGTTAGTTCTTTCCAATCTCTCTCAAATTCTGCCATGTCTCCAGAGCCTGGATATTTAACACTGCCATTAGCGGCATCTTGTATGAAGAAACCATTCTCGTTTAGATATGCATCTAAGGCTATTTCTTTTGCACTCTTACTTCTCTCGCTTTGGAATTTAGCATCTCTTTCATTTTCTTTAGCTAAGGAACTGAGTTTTGTTAAAGTTTTAAAAGTCTCTAAATCTTGTGCAGCCGTTGGGGAATTTGCATCTACTGGACCTAGTTTTGCCAGAGCCGCATCATAGAATGAGCTATCTTTATCTAGCTGTTGAGATGCTTGAGCTAAGTTTGCAGACTTGTCTATTGCTATTCTAAGCTCAATAGCACTGTCGATATTACCTTGAGCTTCTTTACCTAGCTTAGAACTACCTGCTTTGTATGCCGTTAATGTATTTAAATCTAGAAGTACTAATTCTTCAGGATTATTCCAAGGGGCTTCGTTTTTCTCTAAAGTTTCCTCAATAACGATTGCGGCTTCAATTTCTGGAACTTTTCCATATTGTAACTTTAGTCTTCTCAAGTCAGCTAAAGTCTTACCGTTTATATCTTGTTGGGTAAGTTGACCTACAATCTTAGTAAGACCTTGACTTGCTGCCCAAGCATCAATATCCGAAACTATATCAGATCTACCATCTTTTACTGCTTGCGCTCTTTCTCCTTGATAGTTTTCTAGACGAAGTTTACCTAAGTCATAAGGCTTTGGTTGTTTGCCAAATTCAAATTTTCCTGCCTCACCAGTAACTGGCTTTAGAATATCTGCCATTTGAGCCGCTTCAGTAGCAAGCTCATCAGAATATCCTTCTTCATTTTTTGCTATATCACTTAAATCTCCAACTTTTATTGGGTCTCCACCTACATATGAATCACTACCACGAACGCTCTGCCCCAAATCACTTATTGCTACATCTGAAGGTACATTTGGACCCTCTTGACCGCCCATGACATATCGAGCATTTTTCTCAAAATACTCTGTTAATTTAGCCATATCGTTAAAACCTGATTTAACTAGAGATGATACTTGAGACCTCGCTACTTCACCTCTAGCTCCTTGAGTTAGCATAAATGCATTAACTAAAGCCTCATCTTTCTTATCTTGTGCGTCCTGAGCAGTTTGTAACTTTCTAAGTTCTCTCGCTTCAGCCCTTGCTTCTCTACGTTTGTCTAGATCCTCTTGTATTTTTATTGCGTCTTGTTTCTGCATTTGGCTAACTAGTGGATCTACAAAACTAGCAAAGTAATCACGCTTCTTCTTAAAGTCGCCTCTAGCAATACCTGCCTTAACTTTGTTTGCTTCAGTTCTAAAACTCATGCTAGACCTCTTCTTCTTCTGCAGGTTCTTCCATGCCGCCTAGCATGGCTTGCTGTTCATCAGGACTTGCCACTGCACCTGCTTGCGTAGAGGGCATAGACATCAGCCCTTGCATCATCTCTGGTGCTACCTCTGGTGTAGCTTCCTCTGGTGTCTCTTCTTCTAATTCTGGGGATTCAATAGGTGTATCTGTGACCACTCCTAATGCCGCACGTAGTATAGTAGGGGTAATCATCACACGGTCACTTGCATCAATTCCCATGTCGTACTTCATGCCAACACCCATAGCCTGTATCTCAATAAATCTGGCTAGTGGACCTGCTATTAATATAGCTAGATCAATACTTACCTTACCAACCCTGATACCTTGTAGGAGTACTGCAGATACTATTGTAGTAATCTGTGCCTCTATACCTAACATCGCAAAGGTGAGTTCTTGTTGCTCAGGTTCCTCAAGTCTACCAATGAAGTAACCTATCGCGTCATCATACTCATTAATATCAGGCGGTCTGTGCCAAGGCATATTCCTAGTATCAGAGGTAAAGTTCTCTCCTGGGATTGGCTGTTCAAACTTCATCAGGCGTATCCTCTTTCTTCTTAGCCGCTGACGGCTCTGAGTCTTCGTCTAGATCTTTTTCTAAGAGGTCAAAATACTCAGGGGTGTAATAGAAGTCCTGTTCCTGAACTTCCCTTAACTTCTCAGGAAGTTTTCCAGACATAAAAGATTTAATTGACTTCTTAATTGCTTCTTCAAAATTCATAATTATGCTCCGTTAAATCTAAGGCATCCACCAAGGTTTGTTACTTAGACCTAATATTGTTCCTCCTAATTTGAGAACACTATCTAAGAAACCACTACCGCCAGTTTGCTGACCTTGTGCCTGTAACTGGGCAACCAACAACCTTACTTCTGCATCTCTGTCTCCAGAGGCTGTCTTCTGAATGAAGTCCAGTAAGTTTTCAGCCGTATCCCAAATTCTATTTTGAGCTTCTGTCGAGATGTCTAATGAATTTTTAACATCAGTAGAAATGGCATCCCAAGTAGTCTCAAACTGTTTAAGGGTAACTTCTTGTCGCCATTTAGCATTAGCAGTGTCTATGTTATACTGCATCTCCTGATAGAACTTTTCGCGGTTGTTTTGCAATTCGGCATTGGCTACTGCAATGTCGTTAACTTCCCCTGCATTAAACTTCCTAAGATTGTTGATTTCGGTAGAATTATGTCTCTGAATTTGAGAATTTAATTCGTCATAAAACTTAGTAAAATCGTTTTGTTGTTCTGCAGTGAATAGACGTTGAGCATTTATAATTTTGCTGTCTTCAAATAGAGCTTGGGTACGCTCTTGTTTATTTATTAATGCAGCTTGTTGCTCGTTAGTTAAATTCTTAAGATCTAACTCTAAGAAAGCCTTGGCGTTACTTACTGCAGCCGCTTGCCTAGCACCCAGATTAGCTTCCTCAAATCTAGATAGAATATTAGCTTTATTGATTATAGCTTGCTGACGGTTGTCTAAATTCTTTGTTGTCAGTGTCTGAAAGAATGTAGATTCTTTCTCTGCTATACCTAGAGTTGCTTCCATAATAGCAGTTGCCATTGCAGAGGTCTGGGCTGATCCAGATATGCCATCAAAGGCCATTGTTTGGGCTACTGATCTAGCTATCTTCTGCGCCCATTTGGGTATAACAGCTTGACCCTGATCGTTTACGAATTGCTCAGATATAATCTTTACCTGACCTGCAATTGTAGCTTTCTCATCTAGGTAGTTACCCACACCAAGAGCCTTGGCTAAGTTTCTACCTGATACAGTAGATGTATCTATGATCGAGCTAAACTCTTGTGTCGCGTAATCGTTGGCTGCAACACCAGTATAATTAATTGTACCATCTGCATTACGACCAGTAGCTGCACCCTGCAAATCAGTTTCAATAGCAGACGCATCTACGAGGTTGTCATCATCAATTTCACCAGTAGCTGCAGTCATGTCATATGAACCGTCAGCCATCTTCTGTGTATTAGTCTCTGCAGTATAAGTACTGGCGTCAGATGAGTCTGTGGTAATTCTATCAGCCGTAGCTATATTACTTACTTGGGTAGCTGTCTGATTAAGACCATCGAAATCCATTTGGTACTTAGAGGCATCTCCCAGTATACTAGTACCTGTAGCATCAGCGTTTAAGGTAGGTACTACGTCTTCTAATTTTAGGTTTCTATCTGCTAGGAATTTATTAGGGTCATCTACAATTGCTTTCATGCCCTCAGTATCAATACCTGCAGACTTAGCCCACTCTAGAACTTGTTCTGTTACAGTCTTTTCTATTTCAACATTATCAGCATTTTGCTGTTCTTCCTGTAGGACTTGGGCTGCACCTTCATCATCACCACTATCTCTTAAATCTTGGGCTAGTTGCTGATATCCAGTTAGACCTGTTTCTTCGTCCACAACTGATAGTTTGTCTACAAAGTTACCATCAGATCCCTGAACAACTTCATAGGGAAGACCAAGTGCGTTATAGGTATATACCATACCCTCTGAACTGGTGTAGTACTCTCTACCATTTATAGATGTATTAGCATCATTCTCTGGGTCTAAACCATTAGCCCAACCTGCAAGGTTGCCAATAATTGATACTGGATTAAAATATGATAAAATACCGCCAGATGGTGCGCCGCCTACGGTATTACTAGAGCTATCACTATTATCATTGTTGTTAGGGTTGTTTGCGGCACTATTACCAGTAACAGTATTTGATACGGCTGCTATACCAGTTACCTGATTATTAGGATCGTTGTCGTTATCATAGGTGTCTCCACTTTGACCTGGACCCCCACCATCAAACATATCACTAACACTGTCAAAATCAGTTCCAAAAATACCCATTATATTTTTTCCTTTTCAGCGTTACACTGTCGAATACGATCTCGAAGTAATATGTAATCGGTGACCACTTCAGGAATTGCCTCATAAGCCTCGTCTAAGACATCTAGCTCTACAGCCAGTATCTCAGTAAAATCTTCTGAGTACTGTTTTACTGGTGGGCAATAAATTTCTAGGTCGGTCCTATAGACCGTTTCCGCGCAGCCGCTCAGTGAGAGACTTGCGGTCAGTAATATTATCTTCTTCATGTTCGGAAATAGCCTTGTAAAAATTAGTTTTCTTCTTTGAGGCTTGCAGGTCATCTTTGAGAATTTTATTCTTCTCTTTATTAGCCCCCACGACTTTTCCCATTACGTAAATAATAGGAATAGCCAGAGCCAATGCACCAATGATGTAAGTTTTAATTTTACTAAAGATAAACACTAGTGGATGCCTTCTTTGTTATCTTTCCATCTTGCGTATGCTGCTAGGGCAATGCCGCCAATTGCACATACTAAGAAGATGGTTTTTAGACTATCTGCGTAGGCAACTAGCCCCTGTAGTTGACCTGCCATCTCATTCATCGCTGTAGCCGTACCTGCAATGCCTACACCTGCCATAGTTTTTGATTTAGCTAAGGACTTGGGTGCTTCTGCAGTAGGCTTTTGCACCATGTCAGGACCACCTTCATCAGATGGCATAGCAGCATCTCTAGAAAAGATTGCGGCTTCTGCAGCCCTACGTCGAGTTAAACCTTTTAGAGGAGTAAGCTTTCCATCTACTCGCGCTTTATTCCAACGCATGATTTGCTCAGGTACGTCATCATACAGACCCTTGTTTAGCTTTTTGAGTAGGGTAGAGCTGCGAAAGTTACCTTCACCTAAGTTGAATACAAAAGACGTAAGCGCATCGAATTGTCCTTGGGAGAGGGGTACTGATACATATTTCTTAACAGCTTTACCATGTTCGGCTAAGTCTTCGATAAGACGCATCTCACAGTATTCTTTAGTCCACTTAGTACCAGAACGGACACCCTTGGTCGCCCCCCATCCACAAGTGTATTTTCCTGCAGGGCAGCGATATGCGCTAACCATACCATCTGGCTGTACTCTATGAAGTCCTTCAAACTTCTTTACTAAATTAACACCATCATCTGAAATTTTTACAGGGTGCATTAAATGCTCCTTAATTTAATTTTGCTGAATGAATGGTTGGTTACTTTGGGCTGACATTAAGCCTAGACCGCTAGATGATAGACCGCCTGATTGACTACCTTGTTGTCGGTAGCCCATCGTATCTAGTGCAGCCATTAGTTGGTTTAAATCACTTTTCTTTTGATTAGCTAAAGCACCTTGGGAGTTGTAGGTATTAGTAATAAGCATATCAGCATTATCCATACCTCGCCTAACTTGATTGCCATTTTCATTAATTGATGCAGGAATTAGCGTACCATCATTATCAAAAGCATTAGCTATTGTTGCGTACTCTGCGCGAATACTAGCATCCAGATTATTACCTTGTGTCGATAGTATCTGCTTAATAGTAGCTAACCTATTTAAAAAATCTGTCTGTTGAGGAGTAGCGTCACCACTAGCAGCCTGACCACTGGCTAACTCTTTTGCCGTAGAAGCAAATGTAGCCAAGGACTGTGGTGCAGCTTGTTGTTGAATAGCTGATTGGTTAGCTATGGATATGTCTGCGTTTCTAGCTGCCTGATTTTGTTGTGACGCTTGGTTTTCGGTTACAGCATCAAATCCACCAGTAACTGTCTTAGCTAGTTCTGCCCTAGATTGATCTGCTAGAGTGTTTGCCTTTTGCTGATCAGTTCTTAAAGTATCCAGACCTGTCTGAACACCGCCTATGTTATCAGTTATGGTAGCCTGATTAGCTGCAAGATCTCCATACTGAGTAGTCTGTTCATCTCTCATCGCATTAAGGACATCAGTCATAGAAACCTGACCACTTAAAACCGCTTGCTGCATGTCGGCTACTTGTGTTTGGGCGGCTCCAAAGCCTTCACTTACGTCTGATCCTAAATTCATTAAATTAGTATTAGCTGTATCGACCCCTGTCTGTACGTTACCTACTGCAGATCCTAATCCTGTAAGCGCAGTATTAGCGGTGTCTATGCCTGTCTGCATACCTACCTGATTACCTAGTATATCGGTTTGAGTTTTTGCTAAACCTGTCTGCCCAGTGGCTAGTCCTGATTGGCCTTGTAATATGCCTGTTTGACCTTGTGCTAAATTACTTTGACCGTCTAATATGGAAGATTGATTAGCAGCGGAAGTAGCGAAGCCTTGGTTGACCTGATCTACTTTTGCTAGGTCACTTGTATCGATTTGGTTAGTAATATTAGTAGTAGACCCACCGCCACCAAAAGTATCAAATCTTTGGTTAATAAGATCCTGAGTTGTAGACTGCCCACCAATAATTTGTTCAGTATCACCTTTAACTGTACCAGTAACATCTACAGTCTTACCACCTGCAGTCATCTCCTCGCCACCAGTGGTTGTAACAGTTCCATCAGCGGCTGTATTCGTAATTACAGGAGTAGTAAAACCTACTGTGTTACCAGTGACTGTGCCACTCTCAGAGGCTGTACCTACAGTGTTATCTACAGCGGTTTGGACTTCTTCAGCCGAAGCTCCACCGCCCCCACCTTTGAACGCAATCAACCCACTATTTCTTGGGTTTAGAAACTTAAAAAATGGGTTGTACAGTGTCATTTTAGATCTCCATGTCGAAAACGTAGTATAATGGTTTGTATTTATTGCCTTGGCGTGAACTCAGGCTCTGCAATCTTCTCTGCCAACCTTTTCGACCCCAGACTTGCATGTGGCTGCAACTGTTTTGTTTAGCAAAATCTTCAAAAACTTGATGGTCATGTTCGACCTGTTTTAGAGGTATTCCGTTGGTGGTGTTTGTAATTATTTGGCATGTCTTAACGCTGCCATAATGTAAAAATCGTAGTGTAGTGGTGCAGACTATCTTGTTGTCTCTGTCCAATGTTATAAAAATGAAGATCTTGTTGCTGAGTGCTTGCTTGCACAGTTCCAAGATTGGTATTTCATTTATGCCGTGTTCAAGGGCTTTTTCTATGTCGGCTTCTATTAGATGCCAGACTTTGAGAACTTCGTTTGGAGAGAGCAAGACAGTTCGCCACTGAGGGGCTTCGACTGTCATAAGTACCTTGATTTTGTTTAATAAATCTTTAATTGAGTATAACAGTTATGACAATACTTTGCAAGTAGTTATGATGGTTTTGTGGGCCAATCTGCATCTTCTAAACTAGGCCAGTTTTCGTTTGTCGGTAGCGTTCTCAGCGAGGTTCTATAAGTAGCCCATGAAGTCTTAGCCTCGTCAGTCAATGGACTGTCAGGCATCTGTGTCCAATCGGATGTTGCGAGTAAGTCGTTGCGCTTCATACGATTGTTAGATGCTGTCATTGCATCTTGCTCTTCTTGTGTAGGCAAAGAAGAATACAGTGACCAAGCATTTGGGTAAGCTGCAACAAAACTTTTCACTTCTTCTACGTTTTGCCAAATTGCACCAGTTGAAGGGTCTTTATCTGTAAAGTTTATAAATGACAATTCATCTGCACTAACAACAGAATATGAACCATCATCATTAGCAGTGTATGTATCAGGCATCAGATTCTAATCCTTGCAAATGAGTATAATCACTTGTTGTTGGTGAGGAATTTACTACATCCCCTGCTGTAAGTTCTATTGACAACATGGGTTTTTGATAAGAAGTATGCCCATAAGGGTGTCGCATTTGTACACCATTAATAACTCCAAAATATGTATTAGCATTAGTCCACAAATGTCCTTTAAATTTTCTACCTGAAGGAACAGTATACATAACTGCACTAGCTGAACTGTTGACTTTTACGTTTATGCTTTTTGCTGCTGTTGCAGTTGATGAAGTTGCTGTTTCTAATATTGTTAAAGACATGACTATCTCCTAAGTACTTGTTACGCCTGTCATTCTTATCTTGAATGACGGACTTATGCTGTAAGTTCGATTAGAAATTTCTGTAGATGTTGGTGTGGTTTTATTAAGGTTTACACTGTAACCATAGTTACCCAAATTAGTTTGAAATGTTTGTCCTGTGTCAACAAATCTACTATCACCTGACAAATCAAAATCAATATATTCTAATCTCCCATTTGGCGTACCAGAACCAGAATCAGAAAAATAATACAATCTAGAACCTACAACTTGTTTACCTTGATTTTGAGTAGGAAAAAGTTGAGCAGAATTACTTCTATTTACGTTTACGTAACTTGGTGTATCTGAAGTAGTTGGATCAAAAGGATACTGACGAAGTGTATCATTACCTTGGGGATACAAAAAAATCATACTACCATCCGATTTCATAAGAAGATTATTTTCTCTTGTAGAATTTCCCAAAACATTTGCTACATTATTGGCAACCCAAGTACCAACTATATCATTATCAAAATCATAATAATACATATAACCACTATTATACTGAGGCCAGTAAACTAAATATTTAGTATTACCATTTGCATCATTTACTCCAAGCATCCTTGCGTAAGAAGAGTTACTTAAATTTGTAACATGTTGTTTCCAACTAGTGTCTAATGTGTTTGTGTAAGTATCAAGTCTTTGAATATAACCAGTTGAACCCTTGTAGCTATAAGCGTACTGCGTATCATCATACCACCAAGGATGGTAACCCTCGTTGAGATTTCTAAGTAATGTTCCATCACTCTGTCTTAATTGCAAAACTGTTTGATTATTTCCATTTGTGACAATAAACATAGTATAATTATTTGAACCAAGCTCAGTATAAATTGCTCTTTGGTCATAGTTTGTAGTAAACTGAGTATGCCCAATCGCATTATCATCAGTATTTAAAGTAGTTGTTTTTCCTTCAATACCATTAACTTTAGGAAATGTTATTGCATTAAATACGCCACTACCTTGCTGATGAACAAACTGTTGATCTTCATAAACTAATGGGAACGTAGTAGTTGTTAACTTAACGGCTGTACTTGGTCCAACAATTTCCGAACCAGTTGCGTTTCCTGTTAGTGTAGCTACATCCATACCACTAATATTTAATTTTGGAGTTACAACAAAACCTGTGTCTCCTTCTTTAATTTGAATATCTTTTATAACGTGTTTGGTACTACTGTTTGTAGTAAATAAAGTTGCTTCACCGCTTGAGTTAAAATCACTCGATTGCAATGTAGCGTTGTGAATTTCTGCGAGTGTGTCAGCCATTTAATAATCCCCAAATGCTAAAGTTGCGGCATAAGAAAATCCTTGTATGCCTGTTAAAGCAGAGCCATCTATAGCCCCTAGTTTTCCGTTGCTATCAAGCTGTGGAATGTTGTTAGCAGATGTGCCTACATTCAGCGCAGCCGCTGTTCCCAGACTTGGGGTTCCACTTACGTCTGAGTAAGCACCGCTAGTTGCTACTGCATGTAAGCCAGTTACGTCAGATGCTGCGCCACTAGTTGCTACAGCCGATAGACTAGAGGTAGCCGCCTTAGTATTTATCTGAGTTTGAACATCAGAACTAAGACCTGTTAATCGATTTATCTCAGTTGCCGAAACGGTTACGCCAGTTATCTCGCCTACAGCTATTGCACCGTCTGCGAGGATGCCACTGGGCGTATTACCAGTGGATATAAAATCTGCAAAGTCTCTTGCTCTGGACATTAGCTTGGGTCTCCTAATACTAATACAGTGTCACTGTCAGTTGCATGACCGACCCGATATGTTCCTGATGTTGCGAGGGCTGTACCTGATGGGTTTGCAAAGAGCTTTTGCCCTTTTTGAAAAGACGAACCAGTTATATCTACTGACCTGTTTAAGATACCAACAGACCCTGCTGCACCTGATGCAATAGCTTCTTTAGCTTCACCAAAATGTTTGTCCATGTTTTCTGAAACATAAGGCAGATCAAAGCGTGACATATTTAAATGGTTAGTTGTGTCCATATAAGAACCTGCACCACCACCGCCAACAACATGGTCATTGTTAAATATAATTCCCATACCGCCAGAACCATAAACAGGAAACGTCTGAGCAAATTGTAATTTTAAACTACTTAAATTTGGAGCGTTAGGAGCAAATTGTCCTGTTCCAGTTTCTGAAACTGCACCGTTACTTGCTAATTTCCAGTAAAATATTTCACCGCCAACGTGGTCTACAGCAACCCATAGTTTTATAAATGGATTCCAACCAAGACCAGAACCATATCCAGTAAAACCACTTGGTAAAGTTATTGCAGAATAAGTTGTTATATCTAAAGTATCTACATCTACACTAAATGGTAAATAATATGGTACGCCACTTACTTGTAAGCACCATACCCCAATATTAGTTTCTTCATCATATATTACTCTAGTACCATAAGCAGCCCCAAAAGTTAAACCAGTGTTTTTCTTAGTACCATATGTCGTACCAGTTGCCTCTACTTTGGCAGCTACCATTATAGCAACGTTTGCTTGTTCTCCGACCATAATATGAACATCATTTTTTATATGACATCCTGCAAAACTATTATTAGACCAGTTTGTTCCTTTAGTACCTGATGATGTATTAGAAGGTCTTTGAGTGTAGATAGCATCAGTTCCATGTGACATAACAGGTGTAGTGTTACTTCCATCCCAAGTACCATGTGCCATAGAAAATTCTCCATTTCCTAAAGCACAGCCCATAGCAAAACTACTGCTACCATCTCCACTTGCTGAAATATAACAACTAGTTGATGAGTTTGAAGAATTAGTAGCAGTTCCTTCAGATGTAGTTGACCAATTAGAGCCGTTCCATCTTTGCCCTCTTACATATTGATAACCATTAGTTGCTCTATATCCTAAGAGATACCCTTCACTTGGACTTCTTTTTTGGGATAGCCAACTTGCGTACATAGATGTTTGCAGTCGTTGAGAAGCATTAGTAAAATTTTCAGAACTAGAATCATAATCATAACTTTTTAAAGTTCCATAATTGCCAGAACTTTGTCTGTAAAAAATTAAATATTTATTGTGAGTTTGGTTATAATTACCAGAAAAAGGAAACATCCCATAACTTTGGTTAGTACTTCCAGCATATAATTTTATACCGTTGTTTGATTTAGCAAAGTCATCGGCTATAGCTGTAGAGGTAACTGGTGCAACCGTACCGTTGTCATTTAGAACAACTAAGTCACCGTTAGCGACAGTAGCACTTGCTTGGAATTTGCCAGAAGGGTCTCCGCCACCACCGCCAGAACTTCCGCCTGTTAAACTTGAAAGTGTAGCCATTTATGAAACTCTCCATTCTGTTCCGTTGTAGACGAGTGCAAGTTGTGCGTATGCTACGTCTACAACCAAAGTCGCATCGCCATTGATGTTATTGCCATTACCTGCAACGGTTAAGTTATTTACTGAAAAATCCCCTGCAATTTGTCGTACTTCAACGAAGTCTCCAGTATTTGCTGAAGAGGGTAATGTTAAAGTAAATGCAGAGCTTGATACGTCACAAGCGTTTCGAGTATTTTTGGTTACTGTGGCGTTAGTAGTAATAATACTAAAGCCAGTAAGTTTGTCTAATGCCGTACCATCCGTTGCTATGTCTCTACCATCTACTGTACCTGAGACAATAATGTTTCCAGTGACATCTAATGGCTTATTCATCGTCCACTTATCGCCAGTAGAGGCATAATTAAATGTGGCTGAAGCACCGTCTACGGTTAAACCTGCGCCATTGGCAGCGGCTGCGCTTGAAGCACCCTTGGCTACTGTAATATTTAAATCATCAACATCTAATGTTGTTGAATTGATAATAGTCTGAGTTCCGTTAACTGTAAGCCCCCCAGTTACTGTAAGGTCACCGCCAAGACTTACGTTCCCAGAAGTATCTTCATTAACTAGAGGTATCCAGTTTCCACCATGTGCGTAATAGCCTTTGCCAGTGCCATGCACATGAGCGAACATCCCATGATAGGTACTGGCACTTGGAAGATCACCAAGCGCAGAGTAGACATTTGAGTACAAGATTTTACCAGTAGTGGTAATATCATTCGCACCCATATTTATTGCACCACTAAACGTAGCCCCAGTTAGTTGAGCATATCGGGCATCTGATTGTGTCTGGGTATAATGGGTTGATAAGCTAAAAGTGCCGTAGCTAACAATAGCAAGGGTATCACCTGTATTTGCTGCACTTCCTAAAGTAACAGAAGTACCGTTTGTGGCAGTGAAGTCTGATGGGTCTAGACGCAAACCATTTAAAAATACGTCACAGAAAGTGGGGTCATATGTGGCAGGGAATACAGTTGTAGAACCGCCATATGATCCACTATTTGTACCTACTGTATAATCTTGTCTTTCAGCCGTACCATTTACTGATGAACCTGCCGCCTGGAAACCGCCAGAGCCATACACCTTCATCAGGTTATTAGCCGTATCGAACCATAGATCCCCAATCGTCAAATTTGAGCCAGATGGTGCAGTAGCTGATACAAAGTATGTATCTAAAAACTGTTGGGCTGTTGTAATGGAAGTCTGGGCTGTAGAGGCATGGGTAGCAGCATTTTGTTCTGAGGTAAGGGCTGCAGCCGCACTGTTTGCAGCCGCTGTAGCTGAACCTGCAGCCGCTGAAGCACTTCCTGCAACGGAGTCTACATACGCCTTGTTTGAAACATGGTCACTGGCAGTTGGGTTTGGAACACCGCTGACAGTATTATTGCCCATCGCAATAGCACCAGACATAGTGCCACCAGAGAGACTAAGTTTGAGAGCGTCTTGGGTATCTACATAAGATTTGTTTGTGAGATCTGGCGTATTGGTAGGTGCATAAGTAGTCGTAATCTTCTGGCTACCCATGTCGATAGCACCTGTCATAGTGCCGCCGCCAAGAGGTAGTTTTGCTGCTATAGATGCAGTTACGTTTGTAGAGAAATTTGCATCATCGCCTAGCGCAGCCGCTAACTCGTTGAGAGTATCTAAAGTAGCAGGGGCTGACGCTACTAGATTAGCTACGGCTGTATCAACATCGATTTTTCGGGCGGCATCATTATTATTTTGAGGTGCAGATAAATTCTGAATAGTACCTGTCGTACCTGCATCCATGTTAAGAGTGCCGTTGATGATCACATCATTAAAAGTAGATGATCCAGTGGTAGCTGTGACGTTACCAGTGATCCCACCAGTAAGATTACCTGTCAGAGTTCCATTTATAGCTAAGTTGTTAAAGGTAGATGTACCAGAAGAAGCCGTTACGTTACCTGCCACATTACCAGTGAGATCCCCAGTGAAACCACTTGAGGCAGCAACTGTTGTGCCAGATATAGCCGTTGGGTTTGTAGACCCGATTACGACACCGTTGATTGATCCGTTATTACCTGCACCGCCTACGGTTACTGAGCCTAGAGTAGAGGTAGTTGAGTTGAGTGAAGCGAGGGTACTAAGACCTGTTACTCCAAGTGTGCCACCTACAAGTGCGTTACCTGCAAGGTGTAGGTCTTTGTATTTTAGGGTACTGCTACCAATGTCTATAGTATTAGTGACTGAAGGAGTTAAACTCGTTCCAGTGTTAGCTACAATCTCATGCCATTCGGCTGCAGAAGATGTTGCAGACGCACAAATAAATATTCGCTTTGTAGTGGTATTTATCCAGAGAGATCCTACTGCATAGTTCTGTGAGCTATCGTTTGTAATAGTAGGATTGCTTGTAGCGAAGTTATTCTTACCACCGCTACCACCATTAGCGGCTTGTAGAAATCCAGATACGGAAGTCGCTAGAGGTATCTGTGGAGCATCTCCTGTAGCACCAGTATGACCATGACCTGTTGTTGCTTCAAACGCTGCTAATAGTTGGTTAAATTCAGCATTAAGTGGTGGAGCCGTGATATCCGCGCCATTAATAATTTGGCTTACAGATTGGCGAGTATATCCTGCCATGTTCTACCTTCTCCCCGAAATCGAAAATTCAAATACTAAACCTTGGATGGAGTAGGGTTCTGATTGACCCACTGTCACAAAGGTTGCTCTTGTTGAAAAACCTGATCCTTGAACGTCAGCCGTAAGAATTGGCTTTGAGTTGCCCCCATAGAGTGCGTTGGCATCTCCGTAATCTAAATTCAGTGCGTTATATCTAACTGGACCGCCTGTTGAAGCCTGAGTATATTCTGAGGGCTTACTGGTATTGTAGTCTCCCCAATCATAATCAAGTGATAAAAAGAAAGTTGCAGGACCTTCTGCGCGTACAAAGGTGTTTACCTTGCGAAGTGTCTTCCTGACTTCTGTATCGCCAAAGTCGAGGTAGGGGGTGCTATAGACTGCAACTATGTCATTTCCTGCAAAGCTTTGACCATTCTCTTGCTGATAAACTTTACCGTCATAATCTCCATGAACGACATACTCTTCTGAGCCAATATAACCAGACTCAGCAACCGAAGCTCTAATTCCATTTAGTTCCCCAAAAGACCAATTTATAGAACCTTGGGAGTCGTATAGCCCACCAATTATTCCGTAGCTATCGACTTGTGGGGTAGTGGCATCTCCGACAAAGAACCTGACCTGACTTTTACTTCTTATGACCACTGAGTTAACTGTGTCGGTAGAGTAGTTTTTTATTAGGTTAACCAGTGTGACCTGTATTGGCTTACTTACTGTTTCTAATTCTACGTCACCAATTTTAGATGTTGAGGAGACAGGTCTGAAACCGTCTGGTGCTAAGAAGAGTAGGTCACCTGCAATCTCGACTACGCTGTCTCGCGCTATGCAGCCTACGTTGTTAGTCACACTCTCAAGAGCAAAGGTAATTCCACCTGCAGAGTTCTTGGTTGTTCCTACTTTCTTTATAGAGTTTGTTCCAAATACGAAGAGGTCATCTCTAAAAGGTTTAATTTGGACTACATTAAAAGCAGGACTTAGAGATCCACCCCCTGCAGCCGATGTCCAAGTATAGGGATCATTAGGTGCAGAGTGTCTAATAGTGGCTCTCGATGTCAGATCACCACCTACCCAGAGATGGTTCTGATACTCTCCTACTATCGAAGGGGCATCTACAAGTTGGTTACCACCTGGACTGCTAGTACCGCCAGAATTAGCTTGTTGTAGTTCGTACCAGTTAGTTCCATCGAAGATTACTGCAGGATTGATCCCATCTACAAAACAAATGCTAGATCCAGTACCCCAATCGAATTGCACTTGTCGTATTTTACTTATGCTCAAGCTACCAGAAACTGTGTTTCTAGTGGGCTGATTAGCAATAAGCTGCCAACCAGAGTATGCAACAAATTTATAAAACTTATAAGTAGTCGCGCCTACATCTTTTCTTGCGGCTATAAAGTAGGGATTGCCTATATGCTCGTTCTTGTAGAGAGCTAATCCTAGTACTGCGCCCTCTGCACTTGATCCACCAACTGTAGTATCTAGACCGCCTAAGTGGTGATAGCCTTCGATGCGTCTGTAGCCGCCATAAAGACTTGGCTCAAAGTTGACCAATCTTGTAGCTGAACCAGACTTATTATCTGACAGATCTAAGTGGTTTTCATTACTATTCAGACCGCCACTACATATAAGTTTGAAGGACTCAATTTCATCTGCCATTAAAAGGCTACCCTTGTATCCCTGACATACTCAAAATTATTTATATAAAGTGTCTGTAAATCTTTTATTCCAAGCGTGAATGCTTGGTAGGCGGCATTAGCAGCTTCTATATTGTCCTTAAACATGTATAGATGATATAAAGCCCCATCCACTATTACAGTATCAAAGGCTTCTGGTATTCTGGTTACATCACTACTGTTTGTTAGATCTGTGTAATTTAAGTAATATCTAAATCGTACATTGTAAGCTGCATTGGGTGAGGGAGTTATACCAAAGCCACTTCCATGTGATGGAAAGACATTGTCTGGTATACTTCTACCTGCACTACCTGCAGAGTAGTCGGCATCTCGATGTCTGGCGTACCACTCATCTCTTTCCATAAAACCTAATGTTTTAAAAGATGCACGTAAACTGGAATCTTCTTGGATCTGAAAACTGTTCCAATCCACTTTCTTAAAAGCATTAGGCCAACTATATTCGGACTGACCTGCAGTTAAGGTTTGTGTAAATTCGGCTGCGTTAAAAGGCCACTCAAATTCTGCTTGGTTAATTTTACTTACTGCAGCTTTTACTGCGTCCTTGACTAAACTTTGTATGCCTCTAGTATTTGCAAATTCAGCCGTAGCTATTTCTACTTCATTAAGTCTGCGAAGAACCATATTACACAAGTTTATATAAGTAGAGGGCATTTAGCGTTGTCCTAATATGAGGATAAGGGGCCAGTACGCACTGACTAGCCCCCTAGAGTAGTTATTGTTTATGCAAGGTTGTAGTTTGCAGTGAACAATGTTTCTGGGCGTAGGATTTTCCTACCATATAAATTTAAGCCCCTATATATATCTGCGAAGGTTGTTGGTGAACGGAAAGTCTCTGTTTTAGCAATTTGCTGTGCAGTTGCTACTGCAGAGGCATGACCTGCTACCATTACACCGAAGTTGGCTTCAGAACCTGCAGTTGCTGCAGTACCTGGACCAGTACCTAGATATGGTAGATTGTTTGACTTGTAGATTGAGAAGCCTCGAATAGTACCTGGAAGTCTACCATTACGCATCTCATCACCGCCACCGAAGTCGCTGTTAATGAGTTTTGATGATTCATCCATTAGTACTTCTGCGAAGACAGGATCTACTACCAACCAACGTCCATCTGTATCCACATTTGCGGAATCCATTAGACGAGCCATGCGGTTCATAATAGCTAGTGGAGAAGTGATACCACCTGCACCACCACCTGCAGCGATTGGGATAGATGTTACTTCTGAAGTACCACCTACGTCTGAACCACCGAAGTCTGTGATGTCTAGCTTATTGGCTGCAAGCAATTCGTCATTACCTGCACTTGAGTCGGCTTTAGTACCGTTTATGTCACCTGAAGCTGAACGTCTTGCCCATGAAGAGGGTGTCTTCCAACCTGATAGATAACCTAGTACTTCAGCGTCCATAGTGTCACGCAGTTTATATCCTGCATGGTCACTAGCTAGGTCACCAAAAGAAATGTGCGCGTGAGCTTCTTCAATATCGTCCAATGCAAATTGAAAATAGTTTGCTTGATCGACAACCATCGTGAAGTCAGCGTCTGTTAGGTCTTGAGTTGCTAATGCCGTACCTCTTTCATAAGTTGTTACGTTTACGGTTGGCTCCTTTATAATTCTAATTGAGTCACCAAAGTTAGCTATCTCACCACTGTAATCAGTGTTGGTAACCGCGTCTACTACAGAAGCCTTTCTCAGGGCTAACTGTACTTTTTTGGAAAATATAATCGGGCTGAAATTACCGTTAGGTAAGTTACTGTAGCCTGATGCGCTTGGAAATGCCATTGTGTTTCTCCTATATGAAATGGCTTTTAATTAGCCTCAACGTGAGGCAGCTATATCAGATAAGTAAAACTCAGTGTCAGTAGTCATAGGAGTGTCATACTAGGTATGGTTCCCATCTCACTGGTGGACTTTGTTAGTAATTTATCTGGAAGGGTAAGGTGAGGGGTGTACCTAATTAGGTGTCCATCACACTTAGTAATTCAATAGTGTCATTATACCATAGACACCTATTTATATCAATAGTTAAGTGTTAACGTGCTGCGCCTGAAACATCATACTCAAATTTACCAGAGGCTAATGCTTCTTGTATAGCATCTTGGTTTTTCTCAAACTCTTTGTCAGACATTCTAGCTACTGCACTTTCTGAAAATACAGCCTTTGATTTGGCTGCAGGAGTAGAGGATGTAGCTCTACCTATGGATTGGGCGGCACTCTTAGAAGTTTTTGTTCCTGTTTG
>Ga0181380_1000448_pt1 | contig 18583 bp, 8 predicted proteins | sample 3SPOviralmetaG_FD_130116 | JGI IMG/M metagenome (GOLD analysis project Ga0181380, IMG submission 130116) | Marine viral communities from the oligotrophic San Pedro Time Series (SPOT) site, San Pedro Channel, CA, USA - 3 SPOT_SRF_2009-08-19 | ecosystem: Environmental > Aquatic > Marine > Strait... | reverse complement strand
ATGCTCGCGGCGGGAATTGCCTACCTGAGCACCAAATTCAATTTACTAGAAAAGTTCGGTCAGTTAATGGAAGGCGTAAGCCTCATCGGTAAAGGCGTTGGCGAAACGATCGTAAACGCGTTTAAAAGAATACCGCTTGAGTTGAAACTCATGGGCCGCAAGGTCGTCCGTAACGTCGCAGACATAATGGACAAGCTTAAAATGAACAGCCTTGCTGCAAAGCTTCGCGGCACAGTCGGCAACGACGACACTGGTCTTAACAATCAGATACAAACCCTTAAAAACGCTCCTGGGGCTAACTTCGCAGCAGGCCAAGGGCTAATCGATCAGGCTATGGATTTTAGGGGCGAAGACGGTAAATACAACGCCCTAAAAGATGTTTTAGCAGGTGTTAAAGATGACGCTATGAGCGTACTGGGCGCTGGTACTGATGCTGTCATGGGCGGCGCTGGCGCTGCGATGGACGCGCTACCCAATTTTGCTGACATACAAACAGGCTTTACGGAGTTTGTCAGTGGCGTCGGCACAAGCGCGCTAGACGCAATACCAGGCTTCCGTTCTTTTTGGGCAGCACTACGAGGTGACACAGACCCAGACGCCGCAGCGGCCGGCCCAGCGCCTGCACAAGAAGACGTACAGATGTCTTGGGCTGAACGCTGGCAGCTTGCAATTGAAAAAGTAAAAGAATCTTTCGGCACACTGTCGATGGCCGTCAAAGGCCGCGTCAATGCAATGGTCCAAAGCTACGCAACCTTCGATAGCGTCTTACAAGCTGGCGCGCGAAGCTCGAAGAAAATAGCAGCGCTTAATCGCGCCCTAGCGCTGAAAGAAGCAATCGTCATGCAGGGCAAAGCTATTATGAATGCTTGGGGAGCAGCTCCTTTCCCCGCCAACCTACCTGGAGTCGCACTTACGACGGCTCAAACTGCTCTTGTACTGAAAGACATAATGAAGGGACAGGCACACGACGGCATGGACTCTCTGCCTTCGACAGGCACCTACATGCTCGAAAAAGGCGAGCGAGTCGTAAGCTCACGCGCTAACCGCGACCTGACTTCGTTCCTTGCAGACCGTAACAACCGTCCCACTACAGGCGCTCCGTTGACGCTACAGATCAACGGCGTCGCTGACCCTGACCTTGTCTTCGGCGCGCTCGAACAGCGCCGTAACGAGCTCACCGACATGATCCGCTCAATTTCTGACGAGAATCTAGTCGCACCATCATTCTAGGAGGTAACCCGTGATTTCGATGCCATCTAATGTGGCAGCCGCGCTTGCGTCTGCTAGTTACAGAACAGCCATCTTGATCAACTTGCCTGGCACAGGTTTTAAGGTCACTGACAACCACAAACCAATTACCTACGCAGGTGTGACGTATTCGCCCGGCGACCAGGCACTGCTTGGTGCAAGTAGCGTACAGCGCACGACATCACTGTCGTCTAGCAACTACCAGATTAAGTTCGCAGGCGCTGACCGTACGGCCTACCAAGAGTACGTAGACGACGCTCACTTTGGTAAGGAGGCATCAGTTTTTCTGGCGTTTCTGGATGACGAGTACGAGCTGCTAAGTAGCACAAGCGTCATAAAGCTCTACGCAGGACTTGTCGATACATGGCAGTTCGATGAAACCAAAACCAAAAGCGATTTCACGATAAAGCTTACAAGTCATTGGGCCGCTTTTGAGGTAGTCACGGGCCGGTTTACCAACACGTCTAGTCAAGAAGAGTACTACCCGAACGACACAATTTTTCAGTATTCGCAGCAAGAAAAGCTGCCCATAAAGTGGGGACAGTAAAAGATGGTTGATCCGATAACCGCAGCAATCGTTGTAGTCGGCGCGCTGACCGCAGCTAGTTTTTACCAACAGCGCAAAATGCAGCGCCAGGCTGAAAAACAAGCTAACGAAATGGCCTCACACCAGATATCTGGCCACGACAGTAACCGTGCGTTGTACACGGTCTACGGACGGGCTTTGGTAGGTACGACTACGCTTTACAAGCGTGTGTCCAGAAAGCAAGTGCCGATGGCTAACGCATCGTTTACTAACTACCGTGGCGGCGGCGGATCACCAGACACGTCTGACAAGCGTTGGGGACTTAATCGCTTTTTGTACCGCATCTCGTCACTGTCTAACGGGCCAATCGACGGCATCGAAAAGGTCTTAATTGATGGCGAATCACACCTTGCGTCACGGTTTACAGCAGGTCACTCGCGTCACTTTGAGGCAGCAGTATCGTTAGGCCCTACAGCGGGTAACTACTTTTCTAACCTTAAAACCACTTACTCAACTGATTTCAATCAGTGGGATGCAAACAAAAAAGGTCAAGGCGTCGCCTACGTTGTAGAACGCTTTTGGTTTGACAAGTCTAACCCGGCATACCAGGGCGAACCGCAAACACAGTATTTGGTGCGCGGCCGTAAACTGTACGACCCAAGATTAGACAGCACCGTTACCGGCGGTAGCGGTACGCATCGTAGTGCAACGCCATCAACTTGGGCTTTTAGCGACAACCCTGCACTCGCTCTACTCGACATGCTTACAAACACAGAGTACGGGCGAGGAGTCGATTACTCTGAGTGTGATCTACCTAGCTTTATAACGGCAGCAAACAAGTGCGACACCTATGTCGATATACCAGCAAGAGCAACAAACCAGACTGGCAGCGAACTCGTTGTTTACGATCCGCACCTTGGCGTTACTTACGAGATAGCAGACAACGGCATCATCCCTAACTACCGTATGGATCAGATTACGACAGGTGTCTTTGCTAATAAGCAAAAGCGCTTCCGTTTAAACATGGCTGTCGACAACAGCAAAGAAGTACTCGACAACATTCAACAAATACTTCAATCATTTAGAGCCAACCTACATCACATAAACGGCGAGTACGCTGTACACATGGACGATGTGGCTTCGCCTGTCATTACTCTTAATGACGACGACATCATAGGTGGCTTAAAGATATCGCAAGGAGACAGAAAGCAGCGCATAAACCGCATGACTGCTAAGTTTCTTAACGCTAACAAGCACTACAAAACAGACCAAGTTTCTTGGCCACCGCTAGATGAAACATCTGGGTCGCAGTACCAAACCTATTTAACCGAAGACTCTGGCGAGAAGTTACACAAAACTGTGACGCTTACCGGATGCACTGATTACTACCAGGCTGAAGATATTGCTGAGTATTTAGTGCGCGAGAGCAGAGTGACGCTTACAGCAACTGGCACGTTTGGCAGTCGCTGCTTCAACTTAGTACCAGGCGACGTGGTAGCGCTTAATTACGACAGTGCGGGTTACAGCGGTAAATACTTTATTGTTGATCAGGTAGGCGTCGACATTTCGTCGATGAACGTAAAACTTAGCCTGCGTGAGTATGACTCGTCGATATACACCTGGAACGCCAACAGAGGCAATGAGCCTATTGGTCTGTTCTTTGACGAGGAACAGCAATACAACGTAACGCCTACATCGCCAACTATTGGCACCGTAAGCGCTGACTCTATCGCGTTAAGCGACGGCACTGCTGCTCTGCGCCTAAACATTCCGTTTAGCGACATACCAGAAGAAGCGTTGTCTGTAGAGATTGGCTGGTCAGTGCAAAATGCGGACGTTTACACGTCGCAAGTCATACTAGACGAGACCGCCACAAAAGCAGAGTTTTTGATCGGTATTGACGACCAAGTCATAGATTTACGCATACGCTACTTCGTAGCCAACGCTGACGGTATACAACTACCTAGCGGCTACACCACGACTACGTTTACCTTACCAGCAGTCAGCGGCACCAAACTCGACAACATCGAAGACAACGCAACACGTAACCAGGTGTTTCAACAAGACGCGCAGCCAAGTGGCGGAGCGTACCAAGCTGGCGACATTTGGATCGACACAAACGACAATTTTAAAATGTACATGTACGACAGCGGCGCCTGGGTATTACGCGCGGACAGTCGTATTGCTACAGCGCTGCAAGACGCCGCGGGCGCGCAGTCTACTGCTGACGGCAAGATCGATACGTTTTACCAAGATGATGCACCTACCAGTGCGTCAGAAGGCGACCTATGGATCGACACAAACGATGACAACAAGCTGTATCGACACGACGGTACTAACTTCCAAGCTGCACGCGACTCAGGCATTGCAGAGGCCATACAAGACGCAGCTACAGCACAAAGCACGGCTGACGGTAAGATTACAACGTTTTTTGCTGCTTCAACGGCTACACCAACTGCCGAAGGCGTCGGCGACATGTGGTATCAAACTGACAACGCGGTTATGCAGCGTTGGAACGGCAGCACTTGGAACGACGTAGCCAGTTACAACACAGGCGAACTTGCCGATTTGGACGAGGACGACGTCTTACACGAGATACCAACTGAAGGCCTAACACACTACTGGCCGTGTAATTCAATCGCAGACGTTAGCGGTGGTGGCAATGCAGAGTTGCAAGAAGTCGTCAACGGTAAAACTGGGATTCACGCAGGGGCCTCGCCAACTATTAGCACGGATTCACCTACGGGCAAGAGCTTCAGCAATCCACATGGTAGCGGATTTACACTGCTTAATGACACGGATGCAGATGCTTTAGAAGCGTCGAATGGATTTGCTTGGAGCATATGGTTTAAGTCGGAAACATCCAGCGGGGATTCAGCCGGAAGGATTATAACTAGAGATGCCTCTGACGGATGGGCTGTAGCAGTAAATCAAAGCGTATCTGGGAATCAGTTCGTTACTCTCTATGGTGAAGGTGGAACTGAGTCTATGGGAAGTGTTGCTCAAGGAGAGTGGCACCACTTTTGTCTTAGTTCAGATGGAAGCGGCACAGGCGGAACCCCAGCCACAATATCAGGCTATGTAAATGGTGAACTGGTAAGCACAGAGGCTTACACGCCCGTGACCAGCAGTCGACCAGTAGTCATTGGATGTAATGCCGAGACAGCAATTGCCCTAACTTCTACTGGCAAATTAGTAGGCAAGTGTACAGAGATTAGAGCGTACAACCGTGCATTGTCAGCGCAAGAGGTTCGCGGTCTGTACAAAGTGCCAGCGGCTAGTGCGCCAGCACAAGTAGACGGCGACATAATTATCGACGGTAGCCTCGTCGCTAACAAACTAACGATCGCAAACCTAGCTGACATAAGTGATAACGCTGGCACGATAACCGGTGGTTCAGTTGGTGGTATTACGATCACATCGGCAGAGCTATACGCTGGACAAGGTAATTGGGCAGCTACAGATACAGGCTTTTACCTCGACAACACGGGCAAGTTTAGCCTTAAAGACAAGTTTTTATATAACCCGTCAGACAACCTGCTGACTGTAGACGGCAACATCACGGCGGACGTAATCACCGCAAAAGAAAACCTCGTTGTCCTTGGTGATCTTGAGGCTAGTAGTATGGCGGCAGGATCTATCACGCGAGCGATGTTCTCACAGGACGCACTCGACGAGATATATGGCGCATTGGCAACGTCTGTTGGCGGCTCTAATGGTGACTACAAAGAAGCGTCGGGTAGCTTTACCGCATCAGGCGGTACGGTCACGGTCGGTACGTCGTCGGATAAGTTCGATCACGGAACGGCTGACGTAGAAGTCGAGTTTTTATCGAATCACTTTTTTTACGCCACTACCAACTACACAACCGCACAGGCGCAAGCCACGCTCAACTTCGAAGTGTCCGCTGACGGGACGTTTACCGATCTTACCTCAGCGACTAAGACGCATACGCTACAGTATATTGAGTACGACCTGTCGAGTTACTACGGCTACACGTATCTCGTTTATTACTTTAACGGAGATGTGAGTAAGACCTTTACGACGGGGACAGGCAACGACCTACCCGACAGTACAAATCTACAGTTCCGTGTGCGCGTCACAGGCGTCGGTACGGCATTTACTGGGCAGACAGTACCGTTCACGGTAGAAGCCAACGAGGGCGTCACAGGGGTCGTCTCCACGGGCGGTAACGCTGACTATTTAGACAACCTCGATTCGACAAAATTCCTACGCTCTGACGTTGATGACACGTTTGACGCTGACCTTACGATCACGGGTGACCTATCACTGCAAGGTGCCTTGAATATCACAGGTGACATTAATTCGTACTCGGTAACCGATCTCGACGTGGTCGACAAAACGATAACCGTGAACGCGGGTAATACGCAGGCACTATCTGACGGCGCTGGCCTTATTGTAGACCGCAACACCGCAACGGCTGCCTCTTTGACTTGGAACGAAACAAACGACCTTTTTGAACTTAACTTCCCCGCAAAGATAACGAAATCAACTATAAACGCGCCTGCGCTGCATTTGTATCACGACTACGACGCAGGCTACCGGGACACATTACTTATAGAAACGCCATACGACCGTGACGCTGGCCTAACGATTAAAACGGCTGGTGGTCAGTATGAGATGTGGGTCGATTCTAACGGTGACGACAGTTTAATTTTCTCCGCTGGTGATACCACTGCCGATATTACGATGGAGCTTTATCAAAACAAGAATGTCGATATAGGCGGCAACTTAGACGTCGCTGGCGAGATTGACACGTCGAAAGGTTTAACCTTTAACCCTAACGGGTTTGATATTAACGGCGATAGTGACGGCAACCGCACCCTGTTTACCTTCAAGAGAAACGCTTCGGCAAGCTGGCAGATATGGCATACCGCCAACCAAGACCTAGATTTCGTACCGAACAATACAGCGTACAAACTTCAATGGAACGGCAACGACGTTTGGCACAGAGGCGATCTTACAGATACAGACAAAGGCAACTACGACACTGCATATACATACAGCCAAGTGGGACACCTTCCGCTTGCAGGCGGCACTGTTACTGGCACGCTTGAAGTAACTCAAAACTTAGGTGACGCGTCTATTTACATCAATAGCTCTAGACCGACATTAGCCTTTACTGACACCAACAGCTTTACCGACGCAAATGATATGTACATCATTCGCGGTCATACCGATAATTTACAGTTTCAGTGGTATGACGATAGTGAGGGTAGTACTTCTACGAGCTTAACACTTGCAAGCACTGGAGCGGCCACATTTACATCTACAGTCGATTGGTCAGGCGGTAGCTCAACCAATGCCAACACAGCGTACACCTACAGCCAGGTAGGTCACTTACCGCTAACTGGCGGCACTATTACTGGCGACACAAACTTTACAGAAAACGACAAACTGAGTTTCGGCACAGACAACGACTTCAAGATCTATCACGCAGGTACGACCTACCTCGATAATACGTCAGGCAATTTATACATACGCAACCTTGCTGACGACATGGATATTAGGTTTGAAAGCGATGACGGCAGTGGTGGCACTAAAACATACCTGTCGCTAGACGGAAGCACCGACACGTTGAAGGCGCAGACTAAATTCCAAGTACTTCCTGGCAACAACAGAACCAATGGCTTTCATTACACAGCCGCCAACACCATCAGCAATCAAAACCATACAATGATGCTTCTCGACTTTAATTTCAGCGGTACGGAAACGCACACCACTGACAACTACAAGTACGGATTGTATATCGACTACGATTCTTCGGATTCGGGAGGCGATACGAGCAACGAGACGCGTTTATTTCCGCTGTATGTTGATGCGCGTAACCTCGCTGACGGGACAGCCGACAGACTAGACGCAGCGTACCTTTACGCACGCCAAAATGGTTCAGCCAACATGGCTGCCTTGCGTGGGCTGTTCTCTTACGGCCTCGCTTTAAATTCCGGCGGCACTGTTGCTAGCATGTACGGGTCACACAGCCAGGCTACTGCTCAAAGCAGCGGTACAGGAGAAGTGACTAACGCTTATGGTGCACTTAATCAAGCTGTAGCTAACAGCAGCAGTGGAACGACCATCGCAAAACTAGTAGGTGCTGCGAATATAACATCTACTCAAAGCGGTAATACAAGCGACATTACGCACATGTACGGCTCGTGGAACGAAGTACAACTCGATGCCACAAACAACGCGCACACCATCAGCAACATGTATGCGGTCTACGCGCTGATTGACGAAAACGATACTGGTACTGACCACACTGTTAACAACAGCTATCTATTTTATGGCGATTACCAGGGTAATTTGCAAGACTCAACTTTCTACCCAAACACAAACGCTTATGGCGTCTTTATAGCGGATGATGTTCCAAGCCAATTTAACGGACGCGTCCGGGCTAAAGAGTTTGACGTAAACGGCGCGCTAGTAATTGACAATAACCGCGCAGCTACACTTACAGGTATTAAGCACGACAATACCTCCGATTTAGTCATCGACCTCGACGACAATACCTACGTCAAGATCAATAATCCCGACGGCGTAGAGGCCATAAAGATCGGCGGCGGCGGAAGCACTGACGCCAAAAATACGTATAGCAACGACATTCACCGTTTCTACAAAGCAGACGGCACCTATGAGTTGGCACAGTTCTATCAGGGCATGGCTGACTTTTACGACAACGATGTGCAAGGCGAAGGCTTTTATATGTCTGCGCTGGACATTAACGGCGCAGCGTCAGGCGATACATATTTTACAGGCGGCACAGCAAGCCAGCGCCGTCTCACCATCACTACTAGCGACGTTGGCGCAAATGCCAATGCCAAGCACACCTTCAAAGTGGGGTCTGCGTCAGGTCAAATGGTCTTTGGCAATAATACGACAGCCGATTTGCTGACAGTTGCAACCGGCGGAATTACCGTTAACGGGAGCGTAACTGCTGATTCAATTGTCGTTGACGGTATTGAAAGGATCGAGTCAGACGGTGACTTTATTGCTAACAACTTAACTGTTGCCGGCAACTTCACCATGACAACGGGCAGCATCGGTGTTAACGGAAACTTGTCAGCTAACTTCGGCTACGTCTTAGCTGGTACAAGCAGCGCTAATGGTTTTTGGGTCGGATCAAATCAGATCGTTGAAGGTGATACTCGAAATTTAAAAAATATAGGTACGGTAGACAGCGGAGCAATCACCTCAACAGGTACAAGCTCGTTTGCAAACATTGATATTGGCGGCGACGGGCTTACCAGTACCGATGACCTTGACAGCCTCACGGACGGATTTTACAAGTGGTCAAACAGTCAGCCATCAAATAGTCCAGGATATGCGTATTTCAATCTGTTTCAGATGACCGACCCCAACCAGAAGATTCAACTGGCTTGGGGTGGATCAAGCGGCGGCAGGCTGTTTGTCCGTCGCGCAGATAGCGGAGCATTTTACTCTTGGACAGAGTTTTTTAGCACGTATCATCCGCCAACGCTTGCCGAGGTAACGTCAGGCGGAAACACAACAATCAACAATATTACAGTCGGCACGATTACATCTGGGGCAATCACTAGCAGTGGTCAGGTTACTACCGCAGGATCAATTACAGCGGGTAATGCCTCAACAACGCTTGGCTATTACGTCGGAGCGACTCAGGTTATACAGGGATCGACTAGGAACCTAGTAAATATAGGAACAATTTTATCAGGTGCCATTACCAGCACGGGCACAGGCACCTTCAACAACAGTGTTTTGTTTACAGACACTGACATCACTTCAATGAATACGGGCATCAAGACGCTTAATAATGGCGGCCTAAGCATTGCGCTTGACGAAGATGACGAAGTAGCAAGCACCGATTTTAGAGTGAGAATAGACCGTAGTAGCGGTGACTCACAGTTAGTTTTAGATGCGTCTGGTAATCTTGATGTCGAAGGTAGAGGTACATTTAACGAGCTAACACTAACAGGCGATAGTGACAACCTTACCATTAATGAAGCGGCTGGCGATTGGACAATAAACAACGCCCAGCAGAATAACGGCATTACCATTTACGATGGTTCGTCAGGCGTTGTAATTAACTACAACGGATCGGGCGTTGCACAATTTGACGGCGGCGGCGGCATGGATTTGCTGTCTGGAAACCTTCAAATAAACGGGGTTAGTCGCATAACTGCCGCAGGTAATGCGACGCTAGGCACCATAAGCTCGGGCGCCGTTACTGCGTCAGGCAATATTCGCCTAAACAAAGAAGGAACTGCTGACGCTTCTAATCAGATTTACGCCTCACGCGATCTTGAGTTTCTTGCAAGCGGATGGGATACGAATAACAACGTCGCTAGGGATGTTATGTGGAAAGTTCGCAACGTCCCAACTGCGTCAGTCTATCCAGACCACGATTTACAATTCATAGAAAGCGATCAAGGCAGTGATTACATAAAGTTCCAGTTGCATGGGCGCGGCTCTAATAACCACACCGATCCACTGTCGGCTACGTTTTTTGGCAATGTCTCTATCGAAGCTGGCTCAGGTACGAATGCAGGCGATGGCGATCTCGAAGTAGCAGATGCTATATCAGGCGGTAGATTTAAACTAGGTGCCACTACAATTATCGACGGTAGTGCCAATATGAGCAACATAGGCACCATAAGCTCGGGCAACATCACAAGCTCTGGCACCGTTACGGCAAACAGTGTCGTAGTTGACGGCATAGAAAGAATTGAGTCTGACGGTGATGTTATTGCTAACAACTTAACTGTTGCTGGCAACTTCACCATGACGACCGGAAGCATCGGCGTTAACGGAAACTTGTCAGCTAATTTTGGTTACGTCTTAGCTGGTACAAGCAGCGCTAATGGTTTTTGGGTTGGCAGTAACCAGATCGTTGAAGGTGATACCAGAAATCTCAAGAACATTGGCTCGATAAGCAGTGGGAACATCACTTCATCAGGCAACATTACAGCAAGCACTAACAATGGCTTTTTGTATGCTAAATCACTGCGGCTCGAAAACGGCGAAGTAAGCGACACAGACTTTCAATACGCTTATCAAATGATTGTGGATGCTAATGACACTCTTGGCCTTATGTCCGACGAAGGCGATATGGACGGTGGGTATCCGTTTGGCATTTATTTCTTAGGCGACGGCGGAGGAACTACCAAGACATTAGGCTCTGGGTTAGTGGGAGTATGGAACACAACCAACTTTAAGAAAGTCCACGCCGATCACATGGTCGGCCTATATGACGGCACGCAAAACCTTACTGCGCCCGATATCAACATCACGGGCAACCTTAAGCTTAACGACGTTGTCCGTATTAACAGCGCAGGTAACGCAACTCTTGGAACAATTAGCGGGTCTACTGTCACGGTCGATGCAAGCAATCCGATTTTGTACATTAGCGACACTAACAACGGTGGCGGTGGCGGCGCTAGCGGCAAGATACTATTCAAAAATACTGAGGGTAATGCCAGCGGCATAGGTTACACAGGCGATGAGATTGATAATTCTGACCTTATTATAAGCACTAACGCTGGTGGAACTTATGGCGGCTATCTTGGCTTAGATGCTGCCGGTATTGCCGATCCTGCGCGTATAATTTTAGAGCCCAAAACATCTGTCCGTATAGCCACAGGCGGTCTTGAGTTCGGCACTCAAGAAGTTATCACTAGCGCACGTCACATTAAAAACGTCGTCCAGGCTCAGATAGGAGCCACTAACGGCCTAAATAACTACGGATCGCTGCAAGTAAATCAGGCTGCTAACAATGACGAAGCAGGCATTGCAGTGTTAAGCACTTCTGCCAATCGATCGATACGCCTTTGGGTAGATGAAACTAAGTCTTACATTAACAGTGGCAATGGCGGTAGTGCTGATCTCGTTTTGAACGAGGCAGTGACTATCGATCAGACTGGCAACGTTACCGCTAAAGACATTACTGGTAACAATCTGACGCTCCTTTCGACCAGTGGGCATACCACGTTTACTTTAGGTAGCCGCAGCGCAGACCCAACGCCAACAACTAATGGCTCTTACGATTTTAAGCCCGGCATGCGAGTTTCTGCGTTTGAACCAGCAGACGGCTCAATTGATGGAGACGCTGATTTACCTTTGGCGTGGAACGGCTCTATTAATTTAGATGAAAACCAAACATACGCCACTGCTGCCGCTGATCAAACCTTTACATTCACGGTTAATAACAGGCATGGCACTAGGTGGTTTGCAAAGGTTAAAACTAATGACGCGGAATCTGGAAATAGTCCGAAGTTAGGCGTCAACGGTGGTACTGAGTATCGTCTTGAATATTTAGATGCCGCACCGGCTGACGGCGAAAATGACACAGACGCATGGCACGTCATAGACATCACGGAGGATGTCGTTACAGGAAGTAACACCCTTAAAGTTTGGATGGAAAACACCGCAAAAACATACGTTCTTGCAATTTATGTATACCCAGCAACGGGCATTATGCTTCCAAATGAGCCTTATGAAAGCGTCGGTTATTTTCACAAAGGTATAGGCATAGGCGACTCTCGTATATTTGACGAAGACGCCAATCTTTCAAACGTAGGCACCATAAGCTCGGGCAACATCACAAGCTCTGGCACCGTGACGGCAAACAGCGTCGTAGTTAACGGCATAGAAAGAATTGAGTCTGATGGCGATGTTATTGCTAACAACTTGACTGTTGCTGGCAACTTCACCATGACGACCGGAAGCATCGGCGTTAACGGAAACTTGTCAGCTAATTTTGGTTACGTCTTAGCTGGTACGAGTAGCGCTAATGGTTACTGGGTTGGTTCTAATCAAATAGTTGAAGGCGACACCCGCAATCTTAAAAATATAGGAACCATTAGTAGCGGGGCTATCACTAGCACGGGCGCTTCGTCATTTGGGACGATAACAAGTGGCGCTATCGATGCCACTGGCAACTCTGAATTTGACAAAATTGACATAGTCAACACCAATCAAACTGAGATGCTACGCATCCGCGCTGACGATACTATTTCCAATACAGACTTCAACGCTTTGTTTATCGACCACAATTGCAGTGGTTCAGAAGCGCACACAGGAGACAACACGCATCGCTCTATTTTAGTTGACCTTGATAGCTCCGCGACGGGCGGTGACACAAGTAACGAACACAGAGTTAGAGGTATTGAGGCTAACGTGCGAGTTACCGGCGACTCGGATGCGGTCTATGGCGTCTTTGGTTACGCAGAGGGTCAAAACGGTGCTTCCACAGTCAGTGAGGTTGTCGGTGTCTATGGTCAAGCTGTTGCAGATGAACACACCGCTGGGCGTGTCTCAAACGCTTACGCTCTGCGCGGTGTCGCTTATGGCTACGGTCAGGGCACAGGTGACATAACTGCATTCTTCGGCACTCATTCTAAGGTGCATCTGACTACTTCACAGGATAAAAATTGCGGCTCGCTCCATGGTGGTTTCTTTGATGTCGAAACTGACGACCCAGGGCAAGCACAAACAGTTAATAACATCTTTGGAGTACGCGCCACTTGGGACGATGACAGTGGCGGTAACGTCACAGCAGCTAATGCGTATCTGTTTTACGGAGGCTATGAAGGCACTAATAACGTAAGCGGCGGCAAGTACGGCGTTTTCATTGTCTCAGACTGTGAAAACCGCTTTGCTGGCACGGTCAGAACCAACAGCGAATTTAACGTCTCTGGCACAACAGTCGTCAATTCAGATCGCAACGGCATCTTCACTGCCATTAAGCATGACAACACCCTAGATGTAGTCATTGATCTGGATAACAACACCTACACCAAAATCAACAACCCGGATGGTGATTTAGCTATCTCAATAGGTGGCGGCGGCAATACTGACCTAATGAATCGTTACATCAACGATATACACAGGTTCAGGAAAGCTGACGACACGACCGATCTTGCAGAGTTTATGACCGGCTCAATCACGCTTAACGAGCCTGTAAGTGCCGATGTGCTTTACAGCGATGAGATAACACTTAGCAACGGCGCGCCATCAACAACCACCAACAAACTTTACAATGTGGGTGGCGCTTTGTACTTCAACGGCTCAACCGTCAATCAAGCGACCGCTTTTAACAACCTAACAGGCAAAACATCGGGTACAGGTGATTACAAAACAACCGGCAAGTTCCGTTCCTCTGACAATATAAGGTCTGGCGAAGGTTCTGGCGGCGTTGCTTTGACCATTAACGACGGCTACGGCAACGCCAATGTAACGTTTAACCACGAAGACGGTGTGCCCGAACAAGACGGAAATGCAGCACGTATTGAGGTCAACACAGACTCTAGCTCTGCTGCCACTATGTATTTTGAGGTGAAGTCAGACGTAACTGACGGTTTGGCTGTACAAACAGATGCAGTTTTCCAAGCAGACGGGTCCGGGATAGCAATTGCTAGTGGTAAAACACTGCGTTCAGCAAGTGGTGAATTGACCTTACAAGCCAACGATGTCGACTTTGTTATACAAGACACGACTGACTCCATTACTAATTTTATCTGGCGGGACTTTAGTGCTTCAAAGTTGTACCTCGGAACTGCTGATGCACAAGTAGAACTCAGGTCGCACCTTACGCAGCAAAGCGGATTTAACATAACGACTCCAGGCGTTCTTACCGCCAACAGTGTGGTAGTTAACGGCATAGAAAGAATTGAGTCTGACGGCGATGTTATTGCTAACAACTTAACTGTCGCTGGCAACCTTAATATGACGACCGGAAGCATCGGCGTTAACGGAAACTTGTCAGCTAATTTCGGTTACGTTTTAGCTGGTACGAGTAGCGCAAATGGTTACTGGGTTGGTTCTAATCAAATCGTCGAAGGCGATACTAGAAACCTAAAAAATATCGGCACTATAGTAGCTGGCGGTAAAATCACTAGTACCGAATTGACCATAACGGGTGGCACTGATGTTGATGACATATACATCAACAACACGTCACCGACGCTCGCTTTCACGGACAGTAATTCATTTTCTGACGCAAATGATAAGTACATCGTCAGAGGTGCGAGTACGGGCAAGCTTCAATTCCAGTGGCACGACAACAGCGCAAACACTACGACTCAGACCTTTTTGATTGACGAGTCTGGTAACGCTGATTTTGAAGGCACTATAACCTCAAACGGCAGCACTGTACTGACAAGTGCAAGCTACGACACGCAAGTTTGCCATTTGAAATCGAATGTCAATGCAGCAATAGCGCAAGGTGCGGCAAATGAGTTTACTGTCGATTTTAACCTTGAAGAGCATAGCGACAGCACAACGTTTTCGCACTCAAGCGGTGTTGTTACTGTCGCAACTACTGGCTGGTACAAGGTCTACGCCAACATGGTCTACGCGAACGCATCTTCGTCTGCGCGGAACACTGTGCGAGCTTATGTAGAGAAAAACGGGAGTGAAATTGTTAGTACGCGTACCTACGACTACGATCGTGGATCGAGTTATGGCAAATACTCAAACAACAAAATAGAGACGATGCTGTATTTGACAGCTAACGATACTGTCTCTATTGGCAACTACGCGTATAACGAAGACGGCATTTGCACTATTGAGGCCGCTGAGTGTGAGTTCATTGTTTCATCCGTCAGCGTCCAAACTACCAGCACCAATGCTGACACTGTAGATGGGTTGCATGCCTCGTCATTTATTCGTAGCGACGCTAATGACACTGCGACTGGTGAAGTCACCTTTACCTCCGACATATACATGAATCAGTACCTCCGCCATACCAGCAATGCCGGTACGAATTTAAGATTTGAGGTGGATCGTGTCCGCATTACAGCAGGCAATGTCGAGATGATTGACTGCGTAGAGGGTACATCAGACTACGTCGACATCATTGACTCTGTGCGTGTTAAGTCAGGAGGCGACTTAGAGTGTGCAGGCAACATCACCGCGTACAGCACAACCAGCATCTCTGACATCAACCAGAAAACTAATATCCAAGCTATTCAAAGTCCTATTGAGAAAATTAAAGCAATTTCGGGCTATGAGTTTGATTGGAAGCAGTCTGGGGAACACTCAGGCGGGGTCATAGCTCAAGAGGTTGAGCAGATCATGCCTAACATTGTGAAAGAAACCAGCATCAGAGATAGCGAAACCATGAAGTCAGTCGACTACCAGGCAATCATTGGACTCCTAGTAGAAACTGTTAAAGATTTAAACAAGCGCATAGAGGAACTTGAAGATGGCAATAACTAGTACCAAATCTATTTATCGAATAGAAATCCAAGACACACAACCTGACCCAGAACTAATGGTTCTGTATACCTACACTTTCGACGATCCGTCAGACGACGACTTGCCCGTGAACAAAGAAGTTTCACACAGGCTTTCTCGTTACACGACTACGGTTGATGACGCTGGTGACGAAACGCAGGTTGCGACAGACGTTAGCGGACACATGCAGTTAGTACAGGACATCTGCACCGCTATTTGGACTGACTGATGCCTCTGCCCAGCAGTGGGAACCCCATAAGTCTTTCGCAAATGGAAGATTACTCAAACGACGGCGTGCTTGATAATGACGCTGATACCTCGTCACCTATTCGTATCAACGATACAAATATACGAGGGTTGCTTGGTAAAGCGTCAGGCCAAACCATGTCGTTCTCTGAGTTTTATGGGTTAAAAGGTGTGCCGGCAAAAGACGTGTCAATCACAGTCGGTGTAGGCACATATTTTTATGCTACCTGGAGTGGTCAACAGACGCTGGTATCGCCGTCTTTAGGTTCAGCAACTGTAACCTCAAGAGACGGCTTCTATTTACCGATCAACTGGGAAGGTCTCTATCATACGGCCACGTCGAATCCAGCGTTATTCTTACGTTTAAATCAAGGTTCAAATAGCGATTTAGTCGTTAGTAAAATAACGATACAAAGCAACGGTTTTCATACCTTTCACAGGTCAGACGCTACTTACACTAACGCAGGCGGCGGTGACCATGTTTGGTCATGGGATGTGTCGACTACACCGTTCGGTTCCGCAAACTCCACAGCAACAGTAGTTTGGTTTGCAGGGTCATGATCGAATACACAGAGCGCCGAGACGGCGAGTTTTTGTACGCGTGTTTAACGCTTGACGACGGTTGTTACATGGAAGTGCCGATACATAATGTAGACGCAGCAGATGTACAGGCTAGGTTACAGCGTGAGACAGAAAGGCATGTAGAGTTCATGCAAATGCTGTCCTTAAACGCATAAATTTTTAACCTTTAATTACAGTAGTTTTAGATATATATTGTTCATATATTGCACAACTAAGGAGGCAAAATGAGTGAGCAACAACAAGTGAGTAGGCAGGACTACTTTATCTCTCAGCAACTAGAGTCTTTGGCTCGTCAGAATGCTAATCAAGCGATGCGTATTAGTCAGCTTGAAGCGGAACTGCTGACACTTAAAGCAGAGATGCAACAGGCGCAAGGTGAGTTAGAGCCAGCACCTGTCGTAGAGGGCGAACTGATACCAGGCGAAGAACCATTACAGCCTGACGATCCTACTGCTCACTAAACGACAAGCGCCCCTCTGGGGCGTTTTTTTTATCTAGGGAGACGAGATGGCTACTTACACATTTCAAAACGGTGATGGTCCGTACCAGCTTTTTCCAACAACCATCAAACCAGAATCTTTTAAAATAAAGCATGCTCGTACCACTCTAGTAGCCGACGCCAGATCGATGCGTCGACAGACGCGTAGTGTCGGCGGTGTACGCATAGAAATGAGCGTTACTTACCCGGTGCTGTCACGGGCAGACTACGAGACATTTATTGAGTTCTTCAGATTGATTGACGGTCGTCACACGATTTTTGCTTTCCGCATGCCGCTACTACGCGATGACTCTGCCTACACAGACTCGTCGCTTCGCATTGGTGAGTACTACAACCGTAATCACGCGACGCACAACAACCAGCTAATGCAGTATTTAGGTTTGAGCGGATCAACGCCGATTGTAGACCCACCGGCCCGTGACACGGGAACCGTAAGTCTGTCTGCCCCGGCTACGTACCTGCCGACGCTTAAGGCATCGTTAAACACTGACGGCCCTTCGGTTGAGTACAGCGGTGACAACTTCATTCGTTACAAAATGGATTTGATAGAGCGATGGTAGAAGCAATAGACATAGCAACTGAACAGATAAAAACCGACGAAGGCTTGTCGCTTATGCCATACCACTGCACAGAAGAAGTGCTAACCATTGGCTACGGCAGAGCTATAGGCACGAACGGCATTACCAAAAGTGAAGCCGAACACCTACTCCGTAACGATGTAGTGATAGCGGCAGGCGATGCACGTAAGTTTTTAGGTGACACGGCATTTGCAAGCTTAACTATCAAACGGCAGGCTGTGTTGATCAACATGGCCTTTAATTTAGGCATCAATAGATTACGTACTTTTAAGCTTTTTAAACAGGCACTGCTTGATGGTGACTACGCAGAAGCAAAGGTACAAATGTTATCAAGTAAATGGGCGGGGCAAGTTAAGGGGCGAGCCATACGTTTAGCCGACATGATGTTTGCGGATTGAGCAGGCGTTATGATCACTAAAGGAAGCCCAAATGTTAGAAATAGCTGCCGCCGCTGCTGCCTGCTCACAGGCGTTTGCCGGCGTGAAATACCTATGTGAGCAAGGTAAAGATGCCCACCAGGTCATGTCTCAGATTGCAACCTGGTACTCCTCAGCAAGCGATGTCCTTTATCAAGCAGACCAAAAGCAACACAAAGTACCGTTTCTAAAAAAAGTCGTCTTTTCAAAATCCGTAGAGAGTGAAGCCATCAAAGCGTTTGCTGCTTCGCAGTCT
>Ga0181380_1000446_pt1 | contig 18605 bp, 28 predicted proteins | sample 3SPOviralmetaG_FD_130116 | JGI IMG/M metagenome (GOLD analysis project Ga0181380, IMG submission 130116) | Marine viral communities from the oligotrophic San Pedro Time Series (SPOT) site, San Pedro Channel, CA, USA - 3 SPOT_SRF_2009-08-19 | ecosystem: Environmental > Aquatic > Marine > Strait... | reverse complement strand
AGTTCCAATAAACTCTTTCTATATAACCACTACTATCTAATTGCCAAAACTGTGTATATTGAGATTGATAATCATACCATTGTTGCGTACTTGTATTATATCTTTGAATTTTAGCTGCAAAAATTGCTTGATCAGGATATAGTTGATATTTATAGTCTTGCGGATAAGTATGTAAAGTTTTATAAGTTCCTAAACCATATGATACAGGTGTTGTTAAGTTTTCATCTGTATATACCCTACTACCTCCTGTAACAGGTATAGTTGTCCATAAAAATTTAGTTGTGCTTAATGTAGAATTAAATGCAGTAGTTATATCATAAAAGTTTGTACTTGGATATGCTGTTGTTATTCTTAATCTTTGTACATCTAAATTACAATTTTGTTGCGCTCCTAATAGACCATTACCTCCACTTATTTCATTATATGTATTTGGGTTATATCTATACCAACCATTAGGCGCTAAAGTAGTAGCTCCTGAATCAGTATATAAAGTTATTCCAGCTGCCCAACTAGATGATGTAGAATAATATGTACTTGTACTACTAACTACACAAGCATAATAAGCACTTGTATTATTGTAATAAACTACATAAGGATATGTTTGTACAGGCGTTGTTACTGTTTCGTATGAGCTAGATATTGTTGTACCTGCACTATTAGTAGCTGATCCCCAATAATAGTAATTTGTATCGCCTGTTAAACTAGTAAAGTTTAATGATTTAACCCCAGTTGATGTAGTAGATATTGAATAAAAAGTATTTCCTGATGCATTATAAGCTGAATTGTTAATACCCATCCAAATACCTGCACTTGTTATACTAGCACCGTTATCATTTGTTATATTTATATTACCTGTGAAACTTGTAGATGTTAAACTACTCTCTGTTTGTGTTTGTACTGATGGAGCTGAAGGTGCTGCATTTGTTACTACTGTTTCGTAAGAACTTGATACCCCTTTTGTTGCGCTATATTGATTAGTTGCTGTACCCCAGTAATAATATGTAGTGTTAGCTAGTATACTTTCTGAACTACCAAAGTCATATGTTTTTATACCTGTAGAAGTAGGTGCAGGTGTTATATTATAATGTGGGTTATTAGTAGCTGCTACGTTGTTAGTACCCATATAGAATCCTGATCCATTAATAGTATCACCACCGTCACTAGTAATTTCTAATCTAGCTGTAAAACCTGTATAACTTACGTTTTGCTCTGTCAATGCATTTACCGTAGGCGGTACTGGTGTAGATGGTGTTGTCAAACTTACAGTAGTACCTACACCTTCTCCATTACCATTAATTGCGTATGCTGTTACATAATAAGTTGTGTTACCTGAAACCCCTGATGTTTTATTATAAGAATAACTACCAGTAGATATTCCTGAAACGACTACTTTAGGAGTATTGTTTGTATAAGTAGGATCAGTACCTATATAAAAACCTTTTTCAATTACAGTTCCATTTGCTACATCTAAACTTCCATTAGCTGTAAATGATTGGTATGTTATATTACTAGCTGTACTAGTAGTCATTGTAGGCGCTTGTGTAGGACAAGGTTGATAATTAGAGACATAACCATTTGTATCTATAGTTGCATAATTACTACCTGGAAATGCGTGAAAATTACCTGATCCTGTATAAGAAGTTGTTAAACCTTCATTAGTAAATAGTTGTGTTGTGTTACCTAGTAAACCTGTGTAATATACTGTTGTGTTTAATGAATATCCACAAGCTGTACTTGCTGTTGAACTATTAGATGATGATATTTGTATACTAACATACCCTACACCAGATGATACAACCGCTTCTTTACCATTAAGTAATTCTAGTGATGATTCACCTGTTTGTAAATTAGTGGTTATACTGTTTATTCTATATGTAAGATCACCTATTTGTAATTCATCTGCTAATGTGTATTGTTGTAAAAAACTTATAGGTAATTTAGATTTTATTTTTGTTATACGCTCATTAAACCTAAATACGTTTGTTATATATGACTTGTAGTATTTTTCGAATAATGTATCTGTATAATCAGAACTTTGATTCCACTCACTTATTTCTAAATTAAAGTGTATTGATTCTGGGTAACCTGCACCTGTGCTTATTATTGCAGGTGTATTACTAGGAATCCAATATGCAGTTACTGATTCTTCATTAGGCGATGTTCCGCTATCATAACCGTTTATTTCTGTGATTAAATTTATTGCTGTTGCAGTTTCACCTGTTGCCGTAGAATGTATAGGGTAATATATTAATGGTTTTCCTAAATACGGATCTTGCTTATCATCTAACAAATGTCCTACTTGTAAACCTGTAGTTAATTTCTCAAACATCATATGCTGAAAAGGTAACACTATTTCGTATGTAGTATTATTACTATCTAATGAACCATCGTCATTATATGCTGCAGATCCCCACTCTCTTTGAAATTGCTCTTTATATTGTTTAGCTAATATATTATCTGTGTCTTCATACTTAAATGCTATCTCTCTATATGGTAGTGCTTTGTCTACTGTTTTACTTGTGCTATCTGTAAGGTCTGTTATATCTCTAAGAGTTCCTGAATTATAATAACTATCTAGTGTGTCTACATATATTTTTCCGTCTTTTCTATACGCAGTTAAATTAAACATTTTAAAAAGTCCAGTTAAGAAATCTATAATCTTTATATCAGGTATATTGTTTCTAATTATAAATGCTTCACTAGGTATCGTAAAACCTGCATCTACATTACCTGTAGTTATGCTTGTTATTTGATTTAACCCTATAAGTTGAAAACTAAAATCTTGCACTACTACACCAGAATTTTCTGCTCTAAACCTTAATTCATACTCACCATTACCTATAGCAAAACTTCTTTGTCCACCTGCTGTATATGTAAAAGTTGTTACTACAGTATTGCTTGATGTATCCCTTAAATCTACATAAACAAAACCAGTAATAGATGTAAAATTTACTGTTATTGCAAACTGAAATTGTTGTGTACTTGTTAGTCCATATATATCCCAATCTGATTGTTGTAGTAATAAATTGTTTGTATGATTATTAATAGCATTGTCATATGCTTTACCAGATTGTTTATTTGGTGTATATGATGATCCTAATCCTTCTAGTAATTTACCTGCATTTCTTTGACATAACATATACAAATTATAAAAACTAGTATTTGTTGTGTTAAAAAAATCATTACTAAATACTATTTGTTTATTATTGTTGTTATCTTTTGTAGCACTAGAATTTTCTATAGCTTTTATTATTACATACAACCTTATACTATATACTAAATCTTTCCAATAATAACCCGATAGAGGTCCGTTACTCGTATTTAAGTTACCACCTTGTTTATTTATCTCATCAGTAGTAGATTCATAATATTTAGGTGTAGTAGATGTAGAATAAAATCCACGCATTGAATTACTAATTAAAGATACAAGTGTTGGTATAGAATATGTCTCTCCATCTGAACCAGTTACATCGGTGCCTGTAGATGATTCTAATGCTGATTGTACAGCAGTAGATGTATATAATCTGTCAAATTGATCTAAGAAATCTAAGTCTTGTAATTTTTTATCACCTAATACTTCTTTTAAATCTAACTCACCGAAGAATGTTACTCTATATGTGTCAGGTCTACCATTCTTTAAATCAACACCCTCTAATCTTAATTTACCTTTTTCAAATGGTAAACTATTAAGTTCTATTTTTGCTATACTTTTTTTTCTAGCATCATAAGAATAATCTTGTGACTGTATAAAATTATGATAATGTTTAAAAAACTTGTTGTTCGTTTTACTTGCAGGTAAACTAAAACTTTTAGAGAAGTTTGTAAATATCTTTGCAGGATCTTTTACATCTTGTATAGTCTGTGTTAAAGATATTGTTTCATCTTTAAATAAATCTAATCTAGTATAGTTTGTATCACTAGATCCTTTTACATATAATTCAATATTATTCATTATCTAATATTACTAATCATATCAAAGGCGTATTCTGCACTTATAGTATATTGTACTATTTTATCATTTACACCTGTTTTAAACCTTTGTTGAGTGTCTGTTATGTTAATAGGTATTGTTTGTTCTGATCCTCCTTCTTCTTTTCTTATCCATACCTGTTCGCTTACTAATAATTGTTTTATACTTTCATTAACACTATCAAAACTCATAGGTGGAGTATTTAGTATAAGTGTTTCGTTAGCTAAAGTATTAAATTGTTTTACAGAATGTTTTTGTTTGCTATACTCAAAACTACTAGTAGCTATATTTCTTTTAAAAGTCGTTTTATTTACTTTTATGTTTTCTGTTGTTTTGCCATTAAAATAAAAGTCTTGTAACGCTCCATACTTATTTACAAATGTTACTTTATATGCTGTGTGTTTATTACAAACTCTATTTATTGTAAAAGTAGTCGATTGCGTAATATGGCTTGTAGCTGTTGCACTAAATGTATCATATACAATTGCAGAACCAGACCAATAAGGTATTATACCTGCGGTATTATCTGGATAATATAATTCAGTATTATCTTGTAGTACGTCATTAGAAGCTATTGTCTTAGCACTATTTTGACCTGTACCCAAACCTTCCATAAATTCATAGTAACCATCTAAACCTGTATGGGTGATGGTAACAGCACTACCCACTGTTACAGCAGCAGAACCTGTATTTATATCGTCTATTGTTTCGCTCTTAAATGTAAGTGTACCTGTTATTGCAATAGTCTGACTAGTATATGAATTATTAAATGTTACATCTAAATAATCTCTACATAGGTCTGCTATCTCAAATGCTACCGTTCCAGTCGTGCCGTTTAAAACAGTATCCTTACTCATTGTGCTAATTACTGTTCCGCCTACTGATAATTCTAACGTTGCGCTTTTAGCAGTATTTCCACTATCCTGTGCTTGAGTATGTGTTTCGTAGTACGGACTTCTTAATAATATTGTTGCCATTATGTTCTTTTAATTAAATCTGCTTCTATCATACTATCTATCATTTCTATTATCATATCATCACTAAATATGTTTTGTAGGTCTTGCGGTAATTTTTTAAACTCATTAACAAATGGTATAGTAAAAAAATTGTTTGCCCTTATACCTTTCTCAAATATAGATCTTGCTAGTACATAACCTATTTGTTTATAGTTGCCTTTTTTAAATTTACCTTTAGCATCTCTAAATCTTATCTTTCTAGCTTTAGCCCAATTCTCAAATGATTCTGAACCAGGCATTTTAGTTTTGTAACTATATGGTGTATTCTTGTTTACCCTGTAATTACTCTTAGTACCCTTTACACCCTTGTCAATATAATCACCATAGTCCTCCATAAAAAGACCATATGCTAAACTATTCTTGTTTTCAAATAGCTTTTTATATTGTATACTGTTGTATAGTTTTCTAGTGTTGTTTATAGGTCGCTTTCTTCTTTGTAACTTTGTACCTTTACTAAGATTCTGCCTAGCTTGTTTTTTTACAGCTTTAAAGAATTCATCTAACCTTGCATTAAAATTATCTGAGAATACTAACATATATATTGGTCATTAGGTAATTCTATTTCTAGATCTGCATTCCACCCTGCTAAGTTATTTTCAAACCTATCTACAAATGGTTCACAAGTAGGATCATTGGTTAACTTATATCCAGTTGTGTTTAGATCGCCAAATCTTAATGTTTGTATTAATTTATTTAATACGCCTAATTGTGTGTTTAATATATCTTGTTCATCTGTGTTTTTTCTAAACTTATCTGTTTCTTCTGACTTACTAGTATCTTTTATATCCATAACAAGTACAGTAATATTATATACAAGCGTTTGTTGTGTTGATACCACATTGTTTACAATAAAGTGTGCTAGGGGAAATATAGATTGTTTACCTAAGTCTACATCAGATACATCTCCTATTGTTACTGTTTTAGTTATATTGTTGTTTAGTAATGAACTTTCTAGGGCTTCGCTTAGTAAGTAATATGATCTAATTGCTACGTTTCCTTGCATTTGCTTTTAATTCTGCTTGTTCTACTTCGTTCTTTTCTTTCATATATAATAATATATTCAAAGATTTTAATAATCTTTCTTTAGTGATATTTTCGAATTCTGTAATACGTCCCTGAGCGAGTTCGTAAATTGCTGAATACCACCCCCATCGTTTAGAAAACTGTGCTGACCTTCCGTGAGGTTGTTCAGTTGTTCCTCCGTCAAATAATCCATCATATTGCTTGACAACTCGATCCCTAAATTGTAAAAAAAAACCACTGCACTAAAACAAACATCTAAAGGAATATCTTTCATCACATCTGTTTCTAATGCTTCGTATTCAATTATATTATATTTGTCTTTATGTGATTGTAAGATTGGTCTATATAGAACACTCATAGCTTTATGCATATCTTCCCAGGATTGCATATAGTTTTCTATGTCTACATATTCACCTAATGATATATCTTCTAATACAGGTATAAATCCATATGATATATTATTTAACTCAAATCTGTTTATTAGTTTAGGTTTTATCTCTAATAGATCGTTAAGTATTTTTATGATCTCATTCATATCTTTTATCTTGATCTTGAATGTATCTTTTAGATCTATGCCACAAAATATCTCTATCATTTTTTGTGCTATGAATGTACCATCGCCATTGTCTTTCTGTATCTTAATAAACTTTTGGTATTGACCAAGGGTAAGCTCGTTTAGATCTGTTGGTACATTAATAGATAGTTTCATAAATATATAATAACAAATTTAACTTTTTTTCACAAAAAAAGGGAGCCATCTCCGAACTCCCATTTACTAACCAATCAATATGAAAAAAATTCTACGAAAAAGAATTATGAAGATGTAAGCTCTTGTTTTATAATTTTAAAGTTTATTCTATCCTTGTTTAACTCGTATGTTTTATGTTTTATAGGATCACTAAATGAGTCTTGCATAAATAAATCTTCTAATTGTGATGTATCAAATGTTTTAAGCATATCTAAATCATAGTGTCCAAATACGTGGTTTAATGCAATGATTGTATCTCTATAAGATTTTGCTTCCATTATTTACCGTATTTTTGTTTCATTCTCATCTCCCATAAAGCATATTGATCTACACCAAAATGATATAATGCTAACACAGTAGCAAATGCTCCTATAACTGCAAATATGTTTATTATTGTTTCCATTATAAATTAGTAATTATATTATCTAATACTACAAGTAAAATAGCAGCGAACCATATAACTAACACATATGATATGTTTAATAATTTTTGTTTCATACCACTAAGTTAATAACTATATTTTAATTATCAAAATATATTAATAAGTATTTTTTAATTATATTAGCAGTATGATATATGATTTACATAAAATGACAACTTCTCAAGTTAAAGGTGAAATCGTAACTGCAGCACAGTTTATACAAGCAGCGATGGAGGAACTAAAAGAAAGAGAAGCGTCTAACGAATAGCATACTTACCATAGTTAGGTTTGCTCATTAGACTATAGGTTGCATACCTGGTTGCATCAGGTAAGTGATCAGCACCATCATTAGGTATGTTAGTTAATCTATTTGCTTTATCTTTCTTCCACCTATAATCTCTAAACTCTCTTATAGCATTTACAGATGTTTCCGTTATATGTAGTTTGTATCGCTTTAACAAGTCTATACCTGCCATAATACTATTCTGTCCTTTAACACTTGGTCTTATATTGTTTCCCATTCTTCTAAGCTCATCTATTAAACGAACTTCTGCTGAATCACCAAAGCATAGCTTATTGTCTTTATTATGCTCTAAAAAGAATCTATGGATGTCTGCTGTAGTCATCATAGTTCTATAAAGTAATTCATTAACATATAAATTATGATCTTTCTGATATACTTCTACAGCACAGGTAGGATCATTAGTATAACCAAAGTCCATACCTATAGATAAGAACTTAGCATCCTCTGGTATTTTATTTATTGTAGTAAAGCTAAATATCTGTGTTCGTGATAGCGCTCTTTCACCTAAACCAAATACTTGCCAATATTCATCGTCAGTTTCTTTTAATCTTTCTAGTTCGTGTACTAGTGTTTTATCTATAAACGGATTGTCTTTGTATGTAGTTTTATAGAATACAGAATCATCTCTAGTTTCTACCTTATCATATATCCAATGGTTTGCTTCACTAGGGTTATAGTCTATTATTATCTGACCTTCTGTTCTAAATATTAATTGTTGCCAACTATCCCAATCTATTTCATTACACTCATTGACAAATAATAAGTTTCTTTTTCTACCACGTATTTTAGCAGGTTGATCTAATGATATGAACTCTATGGTATTGTTGTTTAGATAGTATTCGCTATTACTCTTGTTATGGTCTTTTTCGCTATACAACTCATAGTTCTTTAGTATATCTAAAAAATCACGCATAACTGTACCACGCAAACTTGGAAAAGTCTTACGACATATGGTAATAATATTATTTTGGTTTTGAAAGCAGTAATCGAATATTATCCACACTAACAGGTTAAAGGTTTTACCAGATCTACTTCCTCCCTGCTCTATTAGTATCTTCTTATCTGATCTATGAAATTTATAAGCGTGGTTAAATATAACATTAGTCTGTACTTGGTTCATTATCTTTAACGACTACTTCGAATAAAGGTGTGTCTTGGTTTAGTGTTATGTCTTGTGTTTCTCTAGGTTTACCATAATAGTAGTTAGCAAATAATTGTGCGAACTTATAGTCTCCTTTCTTTAATCCATCGTGCAATACTTGTATGAATAAATCTTCCATAGGCGATAGCTTGTCTAATAACTGTAATTCATCAGCTTTAGACTTTCTACCAGAACCATCTCTTTTACCACCCCAACTCATAATTAATTTCTTTTACCTTGTCCTCTATATTTCTTCTTGTAACCTGTTTGTCCTCTACTTGCATTCTTACTATGTACCCCTGGTCTTTTCTTTTTAGATCGCTCTATGTAAGTACTTATTATCTTTCTTGCCAACTTGAAAAAACTTGATTAATCAATAATATAATACTTTTTTTTGTATTTTTTTAATACTGCCACTCACTTTCATCTAAAAAAACTTCATCTTTTATCATAGCTTCTATCTGTGCTGCTATCTTTATCAGAGTATCTTCTGGTAAGTATTTTAGTTTAGACTTAATGTATGCGCTTGTATTTGATCTGCTTTTAAAGTTTGGTTTCGCAAATAGTGTATCAAACCATTCTTGCATTCTTTTATTGTTTTGTTCGTATACTTCAAACATTTTTACAGCGTGGCATAGTGTTGCACTATCCATATTAAAACCTAATTCATTAAATATAATTATTATATCCTTATTACGTAGTTTATAGTAATTTTTAAGTATGTGTACAAAGAATGATCTTGCTTCTACATACTCTGTTTGTCTTTTCTTTTCTAAAAAGTTAACTCCTGTTATCTTCTTAACTTCTTTTGCTATTTTGTATGTTTCTCTCATAGCCTACTAAATTATTAATATTTCTTGATATATCAAAGGTTTATCTCTATATAATAGTCGTCTAGTTCTGGTTCGTCTTGCTCGAAGTGTTGTGCATAAACATTAAGTGCATACGCTACTTTATCTCTACCACTCTGTATGAATTCTTTACTTACAGCTTTACTTATACCTATATCTCTAGATCCTTTATCTATTACAATAAATCTAAAATCTGGTATATTATAAATTTCTGTATATAGATATGCTTGTACGTCATAGTGAAAGTTATACGCACTATGTTCAAAACCTTTTATGTTACTTGTTGTTTTTAGATCACACACATAGTCTTTAGCTAACACATCTGCTTTAGCACGAAATGGTTGACCTTGTACTAATGCTACACCAGGATATTCTTTCTTACATCCTTTAATCATTTGCATAGCAGGTTCGTTACGATAAAATGCTTCTGCTAATCTTTCTGCATCATTCTTTTCTTTCATTGTAAATACTTCACCGTGTTCTTCTTTAGCCATTTTAAATTTCTTTGTGTTCTTGCTTTGCACATCTATAAACACTTGTGATTCAAAGACTTCATTCTCTAATATGGCGGTATGCGTTAACCAGCCATCTCTTAGTGCTTGACTTTTGGGTGATCCATACTTCATTACATTATAGTATGTTTTAGGTGATTCTAGTAATAGTTTTATATTTGAGCTGCTAAACGCCCATTTATTCATAAAGCCATAATAGAATTCATCATCTAACATTTTAGATAACAGTTCTGTTTTGTCATAGTATTTTCCGTCTAATAGTTTTATTTGTTTATTCATAAGCATATCTAGTATTATTAAATCCAATTTATTTAAATGTTTTTTCTATACAAAATGTAATGTAAAGATGAATCGTTAGGAATATTATATTTTTTTAATAGTTGTGAATATGTCATTCCGTTTTTTCTATCTTCTCTTATTTTTAATATTGTTTCTGTAGAGTATTTTCTATTTTTACTCGATGCATTAATTGCTCTTTTCACCCTATCTTTTTTAGGACAATCCATAATATTTTGACTTTGTGTGCCTATTGCAATATTATCAAAAGAATCATCATCTCTTTTTCCGTTTAAATGCCTGACAACAATACCGTCTTGATACATATCATTTTTATATTTTTGATATGCTTGTAATCTAGATATTTTAAATGAAGCATATTTAGTGTAATCATCTTCTTTTCTTAGCTTATAATATTTATAACCATTTTTATAATAACCTTTTAAAGTTTTACCATCAGGGTTTAAAAGCACCCCTTCCTTATTAACTCTATAGTCTTTGTTGTGTGCGTATATTTCGTTTTCGTTAAATGTGTATGCCATTATTTAGTTAAAAATTCTTGTAATGCTGCTAGTATTCTCCACGCTGCTTTAGCTAAATGTAACATACCATCATCATCATAAGGGTTAATACTATGATCTATTATATGCCTAGCTGCAGCATCTAAATGATCTTTACTTTTACTTTTATCCCAATGTAATTCCTTATCAGGGTGGTGTTGTTTATTTCCTAATTGACTAACCTTAGATATTTCTAACAATGCATTAGGGAAATATTTTAATACTCCAGTATAAACTGGCATTTGTTTTCTTTGTTCGTGTTTAGTCGTATTCTTCATATATCATTCTATATATTAATGTTATGTGCAAATTGTCATTATCTATTAATTGATATTTTTTATTCTCCATTTCTAGTCTAAAAATAAAAGTGTATAATTCAACCTCAACTAAACTTCCTACTTCAGGTACAGAATCTAATCGTAACCACAAAGTATTAACAGTATCTAATAACTTGTCCTCTACTTCTTCACTAGGTTGCTGTCCTACTATATCAGTCAAAATGTGAATCCTCATATTTCTTTAATTGTTGTTTAGCTTCGTTTCTCTCGTTTACAGCACCGTCTCTTTGAAATTTATATTGCATTACAGCTTTAAGCGCAAGATCTCTATCTCGTTTTAATTCTATTATATGCCATTGTATATCTAAAAAAGATTCTATTATTAATTTTAATTCTTTGTTGTCTTGTGCTTTACCTTTCCATTTAGTTAACAGTTCTAATACTGTTTGAATATTCTGGTCGCACTCAAACTCTTTTATTGCATCTAGCTTTTTATAAGCATCTATCAAATCCTGATTCATTGTTTATATAACTTGCTTGTGATTCTTCTAATAAATATACTTCTTTTTCTTTTTTTGTTTTAGTCCAAAGTGTTGTGTCTGGACAATTTAATTTTTCTAGCTCTGGTAAATTTAAGTTGTTTAACCAAAATATATACATTCCTTTAGGATCAAATACTAAATATAGCTTATGTATTTTTTGTGGCAATTGTAACAATCTTTCGTACTTACCTTTCTCTAACATTTTAGTTTCATAGTACTTATGCCTAAATTTCATTTCTATTACACATTCTTTTTTCTTAGGTGTTAATCCTTTTGCATCAAAATATTCATAGTCTTCACCACACCAGGTCAAGTTCCAACCATCTAAGTTTAATATTTTTACAACTGTTTGTTCCCATCTATGTACTTCTTTTATACCCATTTTTATAAATAACATTTAGCTCGTCTACAAACTCTTGTATTCTACCTATTATATGTTCTCCCTTACAGGTACATAGTACTTCGTATGGATGATTATAATATTTTGCGTGTAGACTTTCGATTAATTTTAATTCGTCTTTTGCTATTGTGTTATTTTTAACGCCTTTAAATTTAGTCCATTGATCGTAGTCAATCTTAATCATTTGGATTTTATCTGTCATCTTTTTATTTGTATTTTATTCCAATCTTTTTTTCTCTTATCACAACCACAATCATTGTAACCAAATAATTTAGCTACCCAAGTTGCAATTCTTTTACCATAACCTAACGTTATGACATTAATAATTTTTTCTGCTAGATCCCCTAGTCCAATCGAATTTCTCATATTGTTTTTTTACAAAATCTTTTACTTTTAAATATGTGTTTCTTAAAGATACATAACTTATATTAGTTTCTCTTTGTAGTTCAGATATTTTCTTGCCACCTGATAACAGTTCAAATATTGTTATATCATACCAAGTAAGTTTTTCTCTATACTCGTCTGTAAATTCTTCTAACTTATTAAATAACATATCTTCGTCTATAGTGCTTTTCTTACCATACTTAGCTAAAGCTGCACAAACATCAAAGTTTTCACTATCAGTTGTAACAATAAGATCTTTACGTTTACTATTGTGTTGTTTTAATCTAAGGCAAGAATGAAATATAATTTTATAACAGTAGAAATAATTTATGTCATTTTCACCGTATCTTAAATCTTTACCATTTTTTGTAAGATGATCTATTTTTATATACATTTCGCTTACTATGTCTTGACAGTCGCTTTCTTGACAGTTAAAAGATTTACATATTCTTAACCAATCATTATGCTTCTTATATGCTATTTCAAGAATCACGCTTTTCTATTAAATGTAATAAATTTTTATTGTTAATACTAAAACCTACATTGTTAGCTAATGATCTAAACTCTATAGGGTTCTCTAATGGCGTAGGTCTACCACCACTATCTATCTCTTTTATTTTTATTATAGCTAAATATGTATTAGTCCAGTATTCTGGATGATTTGTCATTCTGTGAAGAATTAAAAAATTGTCACATTTATTTAAGAATTTAGATCCACCTTCAGCTGATCCTGCACTTGGCGGTTGTATATATCCTTCAAACTTATGTCCGTTAGGGTGTTTATGTCTTAAGGCTTCAGTCACTGCGTGTGTCACTAAATATATAGAACATTTATTTCGTCTAGTAAATAATCTATAATCTCCCATAACTGCGTAGTCATATTCGTGACCACCGTATGTTTTCATTAACTCTTTATCTCTTATAAGTGAATTGTATGGATCTATTAATAAAGCGTGGTAATCAAATGTCTTTTTAATTTGTTCTGCTTGTCTTAATAATTCGCTAGATGTATATACTTCTTCTATGTTTACATATCTAAAGTGTTCGTGAATCCATTTAATCTTTTCTTTCCATACCTTATCTGGTATCTTATTAAATGGTAACCCAACTAAAAATTCACATAGCTTTTTACTTATACTACTAGGTTCATTCTCTGCAGAATATATTAAGTATTTAAGATTATACTTAACAGCATATAATAAAAGTAAATAAAGTAATGTAGTTGTTTTTCCAGTTGATGCGTGTCCAAGTACTACATTAAAGTTATTAAACTTAAATCTCCAGTACTCATCTATCTCTGGTATTCCAAGTCGTAGACCTTCCTTAATCTTACCATTACGAATGTCATTCAGTCTACTTACTTGAGAACTTAAAGAAACCGTATTAGAATGGCAGTCCGTCATCGTCATTGTTGTTTCGATCAGGACTGTGTTCCTTACTAGTTATTTCTTTATAATTATTGCTTTCTAATTTGCTGTATGGTTTACCAGCTTTACTTATCATAGTAATAAATTTTAGATACCCTTCATTTTCTTTTATATGTTTTTGTATATCAGGATCATCTAATTGTTGTTTAAACTTTTCTACGTTAAGACTATTCTTTGAAACTATATAGTCTTTATCATTTGTGTATGTATAAAGTCCGTTTATAAATATTGTGTCTGTTTTAGCTGCCATTGTTTTGTGGTTTAGTTGTTAGTAAATTATAGTATGCGATTGATACTTGCCCTATAGATGTGAGTAAATCGTTTTGTGCTTTAGATCTATCTTCACTATCTAATGATAATGTTTTTTGCCAAGCATCGCTAGTAACAGTTTCAAAACCTAACTTAGATGCAACCGATAATGCTATACTTTGTTGCTGTGTTAAAGATTCTGTACTTGTACTTGTGTTTGTAGGTTGATTATTTTCTACTTTTTTCATTTGTTTACCGTTTTGAATTATTTTCTTGTTTACCATTCTTTCGTTTAAAAGGTACGTAACATTATCACCTTTTGCAAATGGGTACGGTTTGTTAGATGGGTAGTTAAATACTGGTATATCACCATTCTTTAGTGATACTTTATATTCTTTCATTTCTGTTCCATCTTTACCAGACCAGGTTTTACCTTCTTCGATCCAGTCTATAGTTGATTGTCTGTTTTGATTTTGTGCTAAACTCATTGTGTATTTATTAAATTAAATTTATCTGCGTATGCTAGAAGTTCTTCTAGTCTTTTGTTTTTTTGTTTTTCCTTAGATAACTCTTTTTGTAGAGATTCTATTCGTAGTCTTTGCCATTTTAATTGGTCATTCACAAAGCTATTAGCTTGTGTTTTTATAATATTTAAATCGTTTTGTGTGTACATTTTTATAATTGTTTCCTCAAAGTTATCAAATTTTTTTTATAAAACAAATGTTTTTCTTCTAATTCATAATTTTCTATTTTAATTGTTTGCCTAGATAAGCTAACTAACTTATCTGCAGTACCTTTACCATAAAGCATATCTATAGCTTTACCGTATTCATAAGCCAAACCATTTAAAAATCGGTTGCAATATTTACACTGAGGATGTACGTTTAGTTCATCAAAGCGTACTATAAGAAATCTACGACTAACAAAATGACCAGCATCAATATTTTTATAATGATAAGTTTTACCACAAGTTATACAAGTACAATACCCATTTTTATCAGCGTGTTTTAATCGTATGTATTCGCTAAATATCCGATCAATTTTTTTTATTAATTTTTGTCGCATTTTGTAAATATAAAAATTTTATTATATTTTATACAGTACTATATTGTATAAGTTAATAATGTATATTATAATAATGTATGTACTATATTGTACTAGAGCTTTCTTATTTTTTCTAGACCACGTGATCCGAAATATGCTCCATAAACCAAAAGAAGTAATTGATTTATAATAGTAAGATCATACTTTAAAAAAAACCCTGTAGCATATACTAAAGTTAAAAATACTAACGATATAGGTCTTACGTTTTTACTTAGCCAACTATCAGACATTAAATCAGCTTCCCATCTACGAGTAACTGCATCCATCTCCTCTAATTGAACGTCGAGCAATCTAAGAGCTTTTTCTTTATCTTCTGGAGGTAAACCCTTATCTTCTACTAAAAGTCGTTTAACAAGCCCCAGAACACCTCGATCAGGTATTGTCTCCGCTAGACTCTGAAACACTCCTGACTTCCCTAGTAGGAACTGACCTAGTTTTGTTTCTTTGAATTTCTTTCGTTTTTTGCTCATTCTTTACTTTCTTAGGTTTTTTTGCTTCACTATATAATTGTAAACCATCTTCTGTAGAATTTATATATACTTGACCTCTATTTAAACGTTCAACGTATGAACAATGTATCCAGTTAGGTGAGTCTGTACCAAACTCCCATATTAATACATCAAACTTTAAATTGTCTTTTATAAAGTTAAATATATCTTTATTTGATACACTAGTACCATCGTTGTCAATATCTATTGCTTCACCAGTTATATGTTTACTGAACTTAGATCCACCTACAACACCATTTAATTGTTCACACCTATACATACTAGATACATATATTGGTTTTTTAAAATGATCTCTTATTGGTTGAAATATTTTTTCTGCTGTAACTTTTAAGTTGTCTATTGTTTCTTCGTTAGGTGTGTTGTCTATATGTCTGCGTTTTGCTGTATTAGATTTAACAGCTTCTGCTAATGTTAAATTTTGTGATAGCTTCATTATCCTATATATTTATTTACATACCATTTAAAAAATTGTGTTGCCCAAAACATAGTTAAAAATAACCATACTGTTGAATATATAACATAAGGTACGTTTGCCCAAAAAGCGTCTTTTATACCTTCCCAAATTTTATTTAAAAAGTTTTTCATAATTCTTGTTTTAATAAAGTTAATTATTTTTTATTTAATAGATCTAAAATCTTAAGCATTGTATATACAATAGTTGCTATAATCAATAGAGCTTGTAATACTTCATTTACTTGTGTCATACTTATTATATAAACGCTAATTCCTATTATTGTTGGTTTAAATCCTTCCATTTTAATTTATTTTAAATGCCATATATATATAAGTTCTACCATTAGCATCATAATCTACATAGCTGTTTGCTGTTACTGATGAATCTAAATAAAACCCTGTTGATGTATATTTAATTGGTGTATCATTAAAACCTGCATCTGCAGAAGAATCATTTGCTCTTAATCTATATGCACCATTGGTTCCATAAACCCTTAAACTATCGTGTATTTCCCAATTTGTAGTTCCGTGAGATGTACATTTAACCATTACAAAGTCAGGTCTAAATCCTGTTGTTACAGTTACATTACCTGATGCAATACCAGTATAACTTCCAAACTTGCTATATCCTGCTACTGAATGCCAACAATACATTATATGTTCACTTCCTGATTCATTACTCCAAGAACTTCCATCTAAATTTACTACTGTTGATGTTGGAACACCATTACTAAATCCTGATGAACCTGAAGTTGTCTTTAATTCATTCGTAGAATTTAAAGAAATATAATTAGTTACCCCTGACACTGGTGTCCAACCATTCCAGTTTGTTGCACTATCTAAATTTTTGATAAATATCATTTCAGGAGCAGCAGAAAGTCCGTGAGGAACTTTTGCATTAGCACCACTCCCAGTATATTTAACAATACTAAATCCTGCATTAGCATTTGCACTAACTAATATTTCAGGTGGTCCTCCTAAATTTAAATCATCATTGTCAGATACAGTTTCTGCATATAATTCAGCTACATCTATATCTGATATTGCACCATTATAAATTCTTACTTGGTCTATTTTACCATCAAATCTTTCAGTAGTACCCCAAAGATCATCACCTATTCTTAATTCAGTATTAACCGTATTGTATGTTCTCGCAATACTATATTGTTGTGATCCATTTGCATAAAGTCGCTGTGTACCTCCATCATAAGTTGTAACTATATGTACCCACTCATTTTGTGGGATTGTATAAGTCGTTTCTTGATTATAACCATAACCTAAAAAATTAATTTTATTAGTAGTTCCAACACTTAATCCAAAATATTGTGCAGTTGATGAGTTTCCATAACCTCCTATTACCCTTACACCACTTCCTTCTACATTTACCCAAAAAGATAATGTCCTTGAACTTGCTCCTGAAGGAAATCCACTAATAGATGTATTACTAATATAACTGCTACTGCCATTAAATTCAGCAGCTTTGTTAAATTTACCACTTGAAGTATATGAAATATTAGAAGCAGTTCCATTATATGTTCCTGTTACATCATTTGCATTGTCCTCAAATTTATATACTGCAATAGCAGATCCACCAAAGATTGTCGGTTCGTTATCATCAGCTTTCCAAGTCCAAGCAACATAATTTTTTCCTGATACATTTACTTCACCATCAGTAGTTGATGACACACCTTGCTTTACTGTAAAACCATCATTATTTATTACAATACCACCATTACCAACTTCTTGGTCTACAGTTTTATTAGATGTTAATATAAAATCACCCCTAACAGAATCTAATAAACAATGATCAACAGCATCAGTTCTTGACTTAATCCAAACTAAATTAGGTTTAAATCCTAAAGCATCAATACTTTGTGTTCCACCATTACCTGTATAAGCAACTGTACTAAAACTTTTTGCTACTGTTGGTGCTTCTGTGTCAGGATCTGCAGCAAATGCCATATAGATAAATGTATTACCATTTTCATTTAAAAAGTTAGATACACTTGTTCCTCCTGCTATTTGAAAACCATTAGAGTAAAAGTTTATTGAATCTACTGTATTGCTAAATTCCGCATTAGCCAAGTTAGCTCTTAACCAAGTTTGTCTTGGATTTGTAGTTGCTCTTTTATTATCAACCATTGCCCAGTTATCTGTTCCGTCAACATCTTTAATTATGATAAATGCTGGTTCGAATCCCGTTTCTACAATTGGACCTTCAGTTGTTCCATTACCTGTGTATGAGCCAAACTTTGAAAAGCCAGCTACTGAAGCAAAACAATAAGCAATAATATTTTCACCACTTCCATTACTTCCACCATCATTAGCAACTGAAAAAACAGTTGAGGTTGGAACTGTGCTATTCCAAATACTTGAAACAGAAGCAACTGCATCAGTACCATTTAACTTTAAATATTTTGTGCCATCACCTAAACCT
>Ga0181380_1000445_pt1 | contig 18615 bp, 23 predicted proteins | sample 3SPOviralmetaG_FD_130116 | JGI IMG/M metagenome (GOLD analysis project Ga0181380, IMG submission 130116) | Marine viral communities from the oligotrophic San Pedro Time Series (SPOT) site, San Pedro Channel, CA, USA - 3 SPOT_SRF_2009-08-19 | ecosystem: Environmental > Aquatic > Marine > Strait... | reverse complement strand
CGCATTTCACGCGCTTTTCCGTCAAAACTGAGAAAGAGATTGAAATTGGTGCGAATGGCCTCCAGAAAGTCGGCGGCGGTCATGTCGGGCACGTGATTGGCGTATCTCACCGTTCCCTCGTAGAAATCAACACCTTGATAGGTGAGATTTTCAAAAGCCATAAAACAGTTGATGATCACGCCACCATTTACATCGGTATTCTGGGCGGCGGCTCTGAATTTGATGGTTTTGGACTGTGAGCCATCGGCACCTGAATAGTCATACTCATAAAATATCTCCGTTTCAAGCTGCACCGAGCTCGTGCCTGTGGGAAAGGTTCCCACGGGATAATCGATATTTTTGAATTCTATCACCGTGTTGTCCGTTTCGGTGATTTGAAAAACCACACGGGGATCATCCACTCCGTTTTCATCGAGCCACAAGCTATCAATTTGAATACGCCATCGGTATATCCCTTTTCGAGAGATGGTGATCTCTTGGTTGGCCTCGTCGAACAGCCCCTCGGCATCATTTTCGGCGGCATCGGGTGTGACAATAGAATCCATATCCGCCGGGAAACCCGTGTCGATCACCATGATATTTGTATCCGAAAAATCACTTAGCTCTAACAAAAGGCGATACTCCAGCAATCGAGAAAGGCTAAAATTGCTTTCGAGGAGTGCCTGAGCCTCGTGGGGATCATCCATGTATTCGCCTTTTACCGTATAGCCAAGACTTTGAGCGAGTTGGCGCACCACAAAGTGAACCTGGAGCCATGGCACCAAGGCGTGAAAATTTTGAAAAACTCGATCACCGATGAGCTGGGCCTCATTGGTGTAAAAATTGGCATTGGTGGCATCCCAATCATTGACCACTGAAAACGGAATGGCTTGCCATTTTGAGGGTGTGCTGGTAGGATCTTGCCCTGCACTGGTGGCACTGATGCAGAGAAATTTTCGCGGTGCATCAAAGAGTTGAAAGCCTTGATAGAAAACTATCTCGCCTACCGCGTAGGTTTTGGAGTTGTCATAATTTGAGGCGCTGACATTCCAATCGGGGTTTACTTCTTCGCTATAAAAATCGGGATTGAAATGCGGTATGAATTTCATCACCGCCGAGCCTGTCGGTGCGAGTGCTTGAGTGTTTTGATTCTTGGCTCCGGCGATGATGGCCGCCGTATCGGCTCCGAGCGAGATAAAGCCTGTGAGTATATCGGCGAGCTTTTTGGTGAAGATGTCAATATCAAGGAGATTGGTGAAAAAATCGCAATCGTATTCCACCGCCCCGAAATCATCGCGAGCCTCACTCATCTCGATGGTGCCGAGGATGGTACCCAGCCTTTTATCCACGATCACCACATCCTCAAATTTGAGGGAGCGCTCTTTCATTTCCAGCCGCTCGGCAAAATTGAAGGTGCGGCGGTTTACATCTGATCCGGGCAGGGTGAATGATTGGGCAAAATCTCCGATGGTAAGCTCGGTGTCTCTGAGAGGGCTGGACTCTTCGAGGGATATTTCGAGCCCCTCCTCCGGGAGGGTGATGGGCGTGCCGTTGATGCGGATTTCTGTGATCATTCAGTGCTTGGTTTTATGTCCATGGTTCGTTTGATCGGCTCACACCTTTGGCGGGCGCGAGTATGGCGGTGAATTCGAAGTTTCGCGAGAAATCAGAATCCATATTTTCAGAGTCGAGGCGATAATTGGTGTCGGCTATTCGAAAAGGCAAGCGGTCGCCCTCGGGAATAATGAGCCACTTGTGGCGGCTGCGCAGAAAATCGCGAAATGCGAGGGCATCGCTTTGACTCATCGGCCCGGTATTAAAAACCAGTTGGGGCGTGTCCTCCTCATTGTAGGAGCTTAATTCTTGAAAATCGACCGTGGCGAAATCCTCCAGCGGTGTGCGGTATGATTGGGAGGACTTGCTCCCGGCGAGAAATCGGTTTCCGATGAACTGCCAGCTCTCCACTCCGCCGAGGGTGTTTTCGTAGTGCATCACCGTAGCGAGGTGATCATCGGGCATCACGTAGAACGTCGCGAGCTCACTGCGAGGAATGAATAAAATACCTGCATCCTCACCAAACTGGAGCGTGTATTTGTAGCATGTTTTCCCTTCGCCATCGGCGATGGCTTTGATGCCCGCTTGGGTGAATCCGGCGGCGAATTGGTATGTTTTAAATCTCTCAACTGTTTGACCTCCCCACAAAAGTTGAGTTGTAGTACTGTAGTCTGTATAAAATAACTGCACCTGAACGGCCCCCTCAGTATCATCCTTATGCGGACAAATAAAAAGCCAATCGAGCTGATCGGCGGCCACCTCTCTGGTGGTGCGGAGGGTTAGATACTTGCCGTTATAAGGCGGGAGAGTGAGTTCATTCGTTTCTTCGAGAAACTCAGGATGGCGCACGCCGCCCTTGAGCACTCTAAGTACATCGGAGCGCACTTGCTTTTTTCGAGCTACGGGATCGCCAAACTTTTGCCCGATAAGGAGAAAAAACTCGCGATTGATTTCGGTGCATTCGACTAAGGCGTTGGTGGTGCTCGTGGGAATTTCGGGAGCGGTAAAAAAAGAATCGAGGATTTCGGAGATGTCGATACTGGCGAGGTTATTCGCGGCGGGATATAGTTCGAGTTCACCGATTTTGGTGAAATCGCTGAGGGTGCTGTTGTGCTCATTGGCCATATACACCCACGCGGTGGCCAGATAGTCAGTTTCTCGCACTTCCAGCACGCCAGCCGTTGATAATTCTGAGGCGGTAAATCCATTTATTGCAAACGCCAGAGTAATAGGGCCGCCAACTCGGGAGATCAAACGGAAACCGAAAAAAGTATCCTCCTCGACACGAGCATCGAAAAACTGCGCGATGTCTGGATGAGAAAGGAGCCCGGGAATAAGCGTGTTAATGATGTAATCCTGAGATGGTGGGCTGCCAGTATTGGCAAGGATTTCAAAATTCTCGGCGTTGGGCGAGGTTTTGAATGTAAACGCTGCGGAATAATCAATGCTTTCATGACTCCATGTGATGGTGAGTGTATCATCATTGGCCAGCTCTGAGGATATGATTGCGGCGCGGCTTTCTTGCACTCCGGCGGTATTGATCACATCGCTGCAATCAAGACGAAAGGCCACTTGATTGCGACTGAAATAAATCGGGAGCGGTGTATTATTGAAATTTATTGCCATAATGCTGGAGTAATTTGTAGGACTTCGGACAAATCAAATCTGAGTGATAGGGTGCAGCCGATCCACCCATCGAGGCGGGCATCGTCTACCTGGATAATGGCATCATCGGGAGAGAATCGAGCTAAGAGGCACGCGGTGTCATTGGTCGGGTTATCGTTGAGCTTGTCGGCGTTTATTTTGGCGAGGATTTCCTTGCAGTGCATGTATGAATTGCGGATGGCCGTCTGCATTTCAGGGAAATTTTGGCGCCCGAAATTTTCCATGATACTGATATCGACAATTAAACGCATGATTTGGCTGCCATCTTGCTCCACTGCGGTGGAGATGGGTGGGCTCATGTACATGATAGCGCCGGGATTTGGGTTTTTTATCTCAGATAATGAGTATTGAAAAAATCGAGGTACTGCTGCAGTGTGGCCTATCTCTGTATATTGAGTGGCCAAGCTGAGAAAATAGTCGGTGAGTTGTTCTATCTCATTGTTCATTTCATGCGGTTTTGTGAGGCCATCCTAATTTCATCGCGTCGCACTTGCTCCAGATAAGTGAATAGGTCGTGAGCGGGTGTTTGCTTCACCATTTTCGGGTTTCCAAACTTGTCTCCCGCCAGTTTCACGAAAGTGCCGGGCCACCCAAGTGAGGGGAATCGCTCGGCGGTGCCATCGTTTGAAAAAGCATTTTCATATTTCTCGGGAAATATGCGGCGCATGGCGCGGTATTGAATAAGGAGCGCGAGTTTGGTGGATCTGCGCACGAAGTATCTGAAAAAGGGTTTAGCCAGATATTCGGCGATAAAATTGCGCCACATCCCTCCGAGGAGGGTGGTGTTGGCTGCGCAGAAATCAGCGAGGAGAGCGCTGGGTGTGTCGTTTTGTTGCTGAATAGCCTGGAGGATGGTATCGCAGAGGGCCATCTGATTTCCAGAAAATTTTTGGAGTAGTCGGCGCGGTGCTTTAAAGATGCCGATCCATTTGATGATGGGCTTATCCATTTTGATATTGGCATCATCAAGAAAGTCGAGGAGCGCGAGGAGTTGCATCACTTGGGCGCCGTTGAGCAAATCGGGGCGGGTGATTCGTCCGATGCGGATGAGTGCCTCCATTTTTTGCTCGATGGGATCGCCGCTCGGTTGGGATACGATGCGGGCGATCTGCCGGAGGTTTTTGGCGGTGAGTTCCTGGGTGGAGCTGGGGATGCTCCACTCGTAGGTTTTGATGGTGCGCTTTGGGCTTGATATTTTGGCGGTGATGGTGTGCATTTAGCTCCGGGCTCGTTTTATGGCGAGGATGATGAGCGCGATCAGAAGCGAGAAAAGGAACAAATCACCTAAATGAATCCTCATTTTTTGCCACCAGCTCAATGGCATGGCCTTGTATTGAGTGGGAGCGATTTTATCGAATTGAAATTTGGTAGAGGTATCCACTTCCATCGGTTTGATGGTGTAATCGAGCGCGGCATCTCCATTGGTTAAATAGGTGATGCGGGCGCTGAGCGAATCATCTTCAAAATAAATGGGCTCCTTGGGAAAATATGGAATGGAATCGCCGTCTAAGTATATATAAACGGGTTTTTCATTGATGAGTGGCACCGATGGACGGCTCACGATGCGCCCCTCGATGGAGGGTGTGCGCACGGTGATGGGGATGATAATACTGTCTATGCGGGCGATATCGGGGTCGAGTCGCTTGGCCTTTTCCACGTGGCGGGCGGCGCGGTTCTTTTTTCGAATTTCTCTTTTTGTGAGTTTCTCCTCGGGAGCTTCGAGCGCATCAGAGATTTTACCGAGCGGATTGCATGCCGTGGCAATGATCAAAATGGTCGATATGAGGATAAGTTTTCTCATGTGGTGAAATCCCATCGGGCTTTTCGGCCCCTGATATCGTAGTGGGTGAATGAATTGTATCTACCGAGGCCGCCCTGTTTCATTTTGCCCTCGGTGATGAGTTTCTCGATGGTGTCGGCTACTTCGCTGGGAGAAACTCCGGCGATCACAATGTCGGCGGCTTTTCCTTCGAGGTGTTGACTGGTCGAACTTCCTTTCACCGCCTCATTGTGCGCGGGTGAGCGATAACCGCTATTTATTTGGATGGGTTTGCCGTAATGATCTCGGATCACTTGAAGTTCGGTGGCCAGTTTTTTAAGGTTGGCCTGAATATTTCCCGGAGTGATTGAGCCATCACGTGAGGCGAATTCTGCGAGGGAGAAGTTAGTCGTGAGTTTCATTAGTCCATGGTTTATCCAGTGCTTTGAATTGCTTGGCAATTTTCTCGCGGTTTTCCTTGCTCATTTTTTCATCAGAAACGATTTCCATGAGATCACGGAGAATCTTGTCGCGTATCTTATCCTTTTCGCGGCGTTCTTTGTCGTGCCGTCTGAGCACTTCACTCACCTCTCTTAATCGTCGGTTTTCTTTTCTCTGTTCATACCACAAAACGAACATGATCACGAAAAATACCCATCCACCGATGGGTGCTAATATTTTCAATGCTTCCAGTATTGATTCCCACATCGTCATTACTCTGTTACCTCCGATTTTCTATTCAAACTTCCAATCTCGTTTTTCGTATTTCTTGGCCTTGTTTCTCACTTTTTTGGGTCGGCCTTTGTCGATCACTTCAACTCTTGAGAGATCGCGAATTTCTTTGAGTGCTTCATAGTGCTCCAGTTCGCTCTGGCGCATTCTCAGCTCGTAGTAATCCCTCATATCGTGTTTGATGGCCACACTTAGGAGGCTGTCGGTATAGGCGAGGGCATCCTGTTCCTCGCGGGTGAGGGTGGCGATGCCGCGAATGCTGTCGAGGGTTTGTTGAATGTTTTGGATTTGGAGGTCGAGCTCGGCCTCGAATGTTTTACTCTCAGCGATTTCAATGCGTGTAGTATCGAGGAGACGTAAGGTGCGCAGGTGTGCCATTTCATCGGTGAGGGCATTGGCCTCGATCCGAATATTTATGGAATCGCTGGCGGCTTGGATGTCGGATTTAGTGGCGATGCCCTCCTTCTGGAGTATGGTGATCACCCGGCTGGCGAAGATGTCGGCGTTTTCGGTGAGGACATGCTTATCGTGCGCCTTGATTTGCTCGCCGATCCATTGGAGGCCACCAAACACTGAAACAATAATCGCGCCCGCTGTGATGAGCATTTTTTGGAGAGTAGTGAGTTTTTCACTCCACTTTTTGAGGGTGTCCTTTTCTGTGCTCATGCTGCTTTTAGTTCCTTTTGAAGATTATCGCATAGGTTTTTATAGTGGCCTTTGAGTTTTTTCTCATCGTTGATCTGGCGGCGGCTTTCGGCCAGTTGTTGAGCTGATTTTTTGAGGCTCTCCTCGTATGTTTTTTGTGTTTTCTCAGCTTTGGCAAACAGTTCGTCATAGTTGCGGAGCTGCTTGCGCATTCTGAGCACGAGAGCACCCTTGAATAAGTAGGCCACGATGATGGCGAGCCATGCGAAGATGGTGGCCCAAGCGGCTTGAGCGGCAAGCCACGCCTCTGCGCGGAGAAATGATTCGGAGATGGTGTTGATGATTTCGTTCATAAGGCGTTGAATGTTCCAGGGTTATGGTCTTTGTCGGTGGTATCGTTGAGCACCACGGCATCCTCGGGCGCGATGTAGGCATCGGAGGCGAAAAAAGTGGGGTATTTGGAAACCGATGCCTCCGTGCGGAGGGTGGTTTCAATGTCTTTGAGTATCTGCAGCGCCTCCTTTTTGCAATAGTTTTGCGCTTTTTCTACGCGCTGAATCTCTACTGTGGTGCGGAGATCGTTGGCCACTTGGCTTGCATTGTTGTACACTGTGACGGCATGCTCCTCGATGCGGATGCTGAGATTCATGGCGCTGGCCTCGATGGTGGCAAATGCCAGAGCGCGGCGTGCTTTTTCAAGGATGATCTCGTCCTCGGCGAGGAGTCCATCAGCTTTGATCTTTACGACTAGCTCGTTGTGGTAATCGGTGCCCAGAGTTCCGGCAATTTTGGAGAGCTCGGTTTTGTCGCGCCAGGGCTTGAGCATGAGCCACACCCATCGATTGGTGCCAATCGGATAAAAGTCGTTGAATGTCGCGGCATCGTTGATGAGCGATTTGGTGTTTTCGGTGTATTGATCGGACGTGGCGTAATCGGTGAAGGTGGCCAGATTAGCATTGAGGTGTTCGATCACTATGTCGAGGTGATCGAGAGCTTGCTCCCAGATGCCTCTCATGAGGTCGTTTTTGCGATCCTTCGATGCTGGCGCATGGCTTTCGGTGATTTCTACCTGGAGGCCCATCTCGCCGATGCCCACATTCCCGTGGGGGATGTAGTGGAGGGCAGTGAGGTACGCAAAGGCATCGCGCGTGCGGTCGATGAGCTCGGTCCAGACTGTGCCTGGGTTAACCGTATCAACTTGATCGAGCAAGGCGCCCCAAGTGGTGGCATCCATGAGTTTAGGTTGATAGCGGCGTTCGACAAATTTGATCGATGGTTTTAATCGATCAAAGGTGATCGTTTTTAAAAATGGGTAGTGCTCGACGATTTTCTCCGCTGTCTCAAAAATATGCTTGGCCATCCTTAGTTTGTTTGAACTTGGTTTTTGGAATTCATTTGATCGAGCGTGGCCGTGTGAAAATTGGTGAATTGGAACACAAATGGATCGCCTCCGGCGTATTTCTTTGACCAATTTTCGGCGCGTGCCTTTAGATTATGCGGGAAAAGGATTTTACGCTGATCTGGTCGCATCATGAGTATGAGCTGATCAAGCGCCATGCGTTTATCAGATCCCGATCCGGCGCTCATGCCGTTGCGGGTTGCCACACCCATTAATGTGGGATCAGCTCCTTGTGAGCTCATGATGTGCTCACTTGCAGCGGTGTGATCCTCCAGATATGTTTTTTCACCGAATTGGGTTTGCTTAATCGGTTCAATCTTCCATCCTACTATCTCCTGGCCATCTTGAAGCTTGAAAGTAGAAAGGTGAGCGCCTCCGGCGTTGTCTGTTCCTTTCATCACTTTCATGAATTCTGCGGCAAGTGCCTTTTTGCGTTTGGTGCGTTCATTATCAGAAACATCATCCCAATCATCTGCGAATCGCCATCGGAGATACTCCTCATTCACCTGGATGTGGTATTTAATGGAGAGCTGATTCTCCATCACGGCTTTTTTCCATTTGGGGATGCTGTTAGCTACCTCGAGCCACCCGCTTTCCATAAGGTTTTGAATGGGTGAGCGCTGGTAATATTTCACGCCTCTGGAGAGGGTGCGGATCGGGATCACGTATTTGTGGCCATTAAACTCGCGGAGCTGTCCGAGGGCATCAAATCCAGGATCAATCACGGGGATTTTCACAATGTCCGGCTGGGTGCTCAGGTCCCAATTTGCCGAGAGGTAAACGTGATTGATTCGGGCGCGGTGTTTTCCGTCCAGTTCTTGCTTTTGGAGGCGGCATTCGCTGGCATCGAGTTCCTGAATTCCAGCTATCTCTCGCCGCATGTTCAGAATGATCTCTGGAAATATGTTTCCGAAGGTGAATAAATCTTCCGTGGCTTCATCGAGATAACTTTCAATGGCTGTTTTTTCTAGCCACTCATCAATCTCCGTTTCCCGAAGTGGCTCCAGAACTTCGCGTCCATCAACCATTTTAAGTCTGCCATAAACTAGGCCGCCAGAGTTCAAAATCTTCTTTTTAAAATCAATCACTGTGGGGAGAAGAACGTTTTCGTGAACGGCTTTAATAATCTGATTCGGGAGATCGTTGGACTCTCCCCATTTCCAATACTCATGAGATTGGCCTCGCTGATCCTTGAGGGTGCGAGTAGGCTTTTTGCCTGATGTGGAGGTTTTCACCACGCTCATAGCTGCCTTTTGCTCGGGGATATAAATCGACTCGATCATTTGATCACTTGTTTATTGTTTACGAATTCCACGAGCTTGCGGTGTATCGTTAGAGGGTGCTCATAATTCGAATGCTCGATGGTGATGGTGCCATGATGGTGCTCAGAGTGAGAGGTATTTCGAATGCGGGCGTTGTCCAGTTTGACGCGTTTTCCGCCTTGCTGGCGTTTTACATCGGCTGTAATAAATTGAATGCTAAAAGGCGCGCCTGATTTCATCACGCTAATAGCATCCCGCTCGCTGATCTGTGGCATGGTGCAATTTGCCCACACCCATGAAATCATGAAAGGACAAAAAAGGCCGTTTTTTCTCTGGAATCATTCGCATCATTTTCAGTTTAGCATTTTAATATTGGCCTGATTACTAGATTTTTGAATGATCTATCTTCTTTTTGGGTTTCCCGCCTCAGATTATATTGACTGAAACGGTCGCGGCTGCCCCTGTTTATCCGGCGCCATGGTCTATCGATCACGCGATATCTGCTGAGGGTGTGTTGACGAGTTGATGGGAGCGATTAAACGCTGATAATCTCGGAGAATGATGAGGAGTTCGAGAGCTCGCTGAGCCACCCAATAAGCAGCGTGTCGGCGGCCTCGGAGATGTGGGTCGCATCCTCTGGAGGCACAACGAATGATTTGGTTTTGTAGTTCTTTCGCTCGCTGCTTTTATCCTTGCGGTATTCCGTGCCCACCTTGCGCACATCAGCGTTCAAAAGAGATTTCTCAAATTGTAAACAGTTCCCTCGATTGTATCGAATCACCGGGAGGTTATCATTGGTTTCCATGAGAGTGGCATTCCAAAGCTTGTACTTGTAATGATGTGACTTTGTGCGCCCGATGTACGTGGCGCGGACTTTCCACCCGGCGGCCCTTAGTAGCCTGATCACTTCATCACGCTCCATCTCTTGGCCTTGGCTATTGTCTTTGATGCTGGTGCTGTCATAGTAGTAAACCAAGCTTTTACGTTTGGCATGCCGATAATACTCCACAAATGCCTCGATCAAGTGTGATAGATATTGAGGTGATTTCACATAAAGGGTATTGATAAAATCCCTTTGGTTATCCTCGCGCACCTGGCCGATCATCATACTATTGATGGCAGCATTGTGATCAAAGGCTATATAGAGCTGAGCGCTCTGTATATAGTCCCCATCCATTCGGCAATCACGTGAGAATCCTGAGCGGTGCGGATCATCCACGGCGTCAAACAGTTCATAGTTTGTGGGACCATCGTAAGAATGCACCTCGGGATCTAGTGCTGAATAGAATCCATCCATCACCTTATCCTGGCGCTCGTTAAGCACGCTCACCGCATACTCTTGTGGAGTCATTGTTTTTTTCCAGTTCTCAATGGTTCGGCGGCCAATCACATCAATGTTCTCCAGTGAATCAGCCTCCATAAACATGATGCAGCCCCTTCGCAAATCATTAATATCAGCCTCCAACGCCTTTATCTCATATCCCAGGTTTTGCTTATGCTTTCCCTCGGCATTGGCGTGGCGCATGTATAGAGGCTGGAGGAGTTGCTGGAGCCCGAGAATGCCATCAATAAGATCCTGAGTGTGCTGATCTTCATACTCCATCAGCCATTTCTCTGATGGGTTTTGTGGCATATCGCTCGTGAGGAGGAGGCTTTGGTAGTTGCTCAGATGACCAAAGTGCTGGAGGTTTCCCCGCATGGCTGGAATCATCTCGGCCACTTTTTTACGCCGAATCATCCGCGCCTCGTCCAAAGCCAGCGCGTCAATGTTTGCCCCATTGTTAATGGAGCGATCCATCGATGCGAGCTGAATCACCGATCCATTATAAATATGGATGAGATACTTTGCATCTCCTCGGGTTCGAAAATGTGGCTTATCCCATCCCCATGAATCAGGGGCCCACTTACCCACAAAGAAATGGACGTTCTCACGCCATTGGCGAATCTCCTCCCATCCCTGAATGATACCGGGGAGGATATTGGTCATGAGCCCCTCGTAAGTATAGGCACCGAGCCGCTGGGTGCTCCTCGGCATTTTGATCGCATTGTCTGAAAGGAATGGACTTTGAAGGCCAAAGGATTTCCCATATCCACGCCCGCAAATGGCCACGATGATATTGGCCATCACCAAAACCATCTTTTGCTGCAAACGGTTTAAATGGACTTTTTTTGCGGCCTCAATCTGTGGCATCATCTAGCTCCTCAAATTCAATATTCTCAGCATGATCACCGAGGCGATGCTTGAGCTTCAAATCTCTGATCACCTTGGCACGCTCCTCTGGATCTGTCGGCATCTGTGAATTCTTGAACTGCTCAGGAAACTCGCCCACAATGATCAACGGAGCCTCCACCGCACTCGGATCGAATGGCGGCTGAATGTCCTCCTTAGTGGTCCAATCAAAGATTTTACCTCTCACCATAGCGGCGGTTTTGAAATCATCCGCCTCCAGGGCCATCTGTTCAATATTCTCCAGCTTAATGATAGAGAGCTCCCGCATGAAATCCTTGTTTGTTTTCTTAGCGCTGCCAAATACCATTTCCATTTTATTGAAATCGCGATAAGCTTGGGACTTGCTCACGCCAAACACCTTGCAGTAAATGGCGATAGAGCGCGCTTTCGAATGCTTCAAAACGAGTGCCTGAAATCGCACCATCCGCTCAATAAACTCCTTTTGTGCGGCACCGATTTCCACGGTGTCACCATCCCGGGCTGAAAGGTATTGAATGGCGATATCAATATCCTGTGGGGTTTTATTTATCATCTCTTATGGGCTTTGATGAATGCCTGAATCTTCTCCAATTCCTTGGTGCGTTTTGCCACCTCGGCCACTTTTTTGGGATTAGTGTCACTCCTATATCGCCGGGTGTAGTCAATGAGGGCAGGCTGTCTATCGAGCCAATCCACGAGCTTTTCGATGAGATCGGGCTCGGCTTGGTGGCCAGTGCCCGGCATCACCACGCCGTGGTCGGCATAGTAATCGAGTTCTTTCCATTTTTCGGCGCGTTGCTTGAATTTCTCACATATCTCAAGGACCAAAGCCTTGAGCTTATCACCCTCATCATATTTGATAGTTGAGTTGGCCAGGCTGTTGATCTCCGAGGTGATCAATGGGAGCTGTAGATCCAATTCAACAAGGTGAGGAGGGTATCCTTGCGTTTGTCCCCATTTGTGGCCACCTCGCTCTCGAGTGGCCACTTTCTTGGGTGTGGGGAGCTTCGCGTGGCGCTCAGCGATGCGCATCAAACTAGCGCGGAGCTTCTTGCGGCTGATGGAGGTGTCGGCTTTTAAAAGCGCCTTGGAAACGCGCTCATCATCGCGGGCAAATGTATTGTGGAGAAAAACGCCTCTTTGAAAATTTGGCCGAGAGGCGCGCAGCCATTCATCAATTTCTATTTGGGGCATGGTTCAAATCTCGCCATGGCCATGGGGAGATAAAAGGACATTTCTAAGCGTACTTCACGAGCCAGTAGCCCACGCCCTCAATGGCCTCCTTTTTGAATCCCAACTCTCGGAGGGCATCCTCTAAGTCAAGATATTGAAAATCAAAAGGGATCTCTCGTTTCATTCGTTGCACCAGCTCAGCAAAATGAAGCTGATCATCGCATTCGGCGATCTCTTCGCATGGAGCGAAAATTTCACTCAAATAATCGGCCACCTTTGGTCCCTCGCTTTTGTTTGTATGCCCATCCATCATTTTCAGAATTCAAAAAAACCCGCCAAACGAGTGACGGGTTTCCAACCATTATTAATCAAATCAACCAAATAATTATTCATCACCCGATCCGCTGGCCGATTTCGCTGGCTTTTTATAGCCCAAAATCTTGTTATCCGAGTCGTTTGCCACCAAAAGCGCTTTTCGAACGGTGCATGTTCTCAAGTCCACAATAGATCCCTTGTACATGAATCGCTCCACCGCCTTGTCGTTGGTGTAAACGATGCCCGCATCAGCGAGCTCTTTTCTCAGTTTTGGCTTTGGGTGCTTCTTTGTGGCCATCTTAGTTCGAGTTTAGAGTTACATCGCCACTATACTCATAAAGTGCCGCCTGAGTGCTCTCGATCATCACTTCAAAACCAAATCGGCCTCCCTCTTTGGTTTTTCCAGATTTTAGCATCCCTTTGAGCTTTGCGCCGAGGCACTCCGTACCGAGTTGGAAATGGGTTGGCGTGCCATTGTCACAAATCCGCTCCACTAACACTATGTAGCTTTTATCCTCTCGGAGCTCCTCCTCAAGGGCGGCATTCCAGTTTGGATGAAAACCTTGCACAGTACACGTGATATTTGTGCTCCCGTCCTCTCCTACTACCTCCGTCTCAATCTCTGGAGTGTTTTCGTGTAAGTAGAGAATTTGAAACCCATCATTCGCCGCTGTGAACGTGTGGGTGCCTGTAATCTTTACCGTATCACCAGGCGATGCGCTCGCCGATGGTGTGGCAATCGTATCAAACTTGTCGATTTCCTTGATGTAAATCCTCCGCGCAATCCCTGTGGGGTTCTTTCCGGCGGTGATTGTGTAGTCGCTAGTATCCATCTCGCCCTCCTTATTTAGTGATTAAAAAACCGGGTTCCTTAGCGTAAAGCTCTGACAGGAGAGCCTCATTGCCCTGCAAGACTTGCGGAGTGATCAAGTGCTTCACGCCATCCTTGTCGGTATATTTCGCCCGTGGGATGGTCATGAAAACCTTTTCACCCTCAATCTCGCCCACCAGCTTGTGGTTGCCTTTGCTTTCGGCTTTCACCTCTGCAGTGGCCAGCTCCTTGTTGAGCTCGTCGATGGTTTCCTCATAATCTTCTATGAGGCCCGGAGCTTCTAATCCGGCAATGATCACATCGAGCTCATGCACGCGCTCCTCGCCCGAGAGTTTAAACTCTGGATCGAGCTGAGCAATTCGTGCGATTTTTTCATCTTTTGTCATTTCAATGCTTTTATAGGGTTTTAGGGCTTGGCGCGGGCTTTAGAATCTCAGCTCAAGGACGTGATTATCCTCCGCCCGCGCTCTCCCCTTAAAAAATTTTTACCTCAGAGCCTTACACTTGCTCGTTGCACCAGATCGCCGCCGGATCTCTAAACTGGAAGCCGATGGCATTCTTGATACCCGCTTTCATGATCCAAAGCGATGATTTGACCACCTCGATCTCGTTCACATCGTTGATCAAATCTGTTCCCATGTAGGGGTTCTCCTCCGGTGTCATAATCACCCGGCCAGAACCTACCATCCAAGAGCATGGTTTGAGCACACACTTTCCATCGGTGCCTGGTAGCGTGTTTACGGCGGCTCCATCTTTTTCAGAGTATTTGCTCACCTTATCCTCATAATCTCTGATGAATAGCTCGTAAGTGTTGCGGCTCATGTAGGCCGTCACTCCGTTGCTTTTATAGGCTTCATCTACATCATCCCAAATCAATCTCAAACTTGCCAAAGCATTCGAGGCGGTGATCGCTCCCGTGGTCACTGGAGAAACATCTCCGGCGGTGATCAAAGCAGCGAGGCGATAACCGAGTCCTGGAGCCACGGCCTCCGCGTTCACTTTTTGCCATTTAGCAGCATGAGTGTCGGGGCTTTGCCCTGCAGTGGTAGGATCGATACATTTCCAGTAGTGAGTGATGGAGTTCTGTGCAAAAGTCATGTAATCCCCCACCGCATAAGTGGCTCCCGCATCAAATGCAGCGGCATCAGATTTTTGGAATCCGTGATAAGCGGTTTTATCGTTGATCTCCTTGGCTACTTGCTTAATGACTTGATCCCAAGTGTACTGAGCAAAAGGAATATCATTAGCTCCATCTTGAGCGCCAGATCCGCGTTTCTTGTATTGCATCCACTGGCCACGGTATTTCTCAATGTCAATGGAGAGCTCGCGTTTTCCCACTTGCACCTCCAGCTCGGTTCCTGAGAATGTGTATTCATCACCTACAATCTCCTCGGTGGAGGTAAACGGTCTATACCCATCAGAAACGGTGAGCTTAGTGAAAATCAACTTGCTTTTTACTTCCTCCTCGACCATCACATCGTTCGCGATGTCCATGGAGTTGATCAAAGTGCTGAAAATCTCATCCTGAAACTTTCCCGCGTAGGCCGTGAGGCCATCAAAAAGCGGAGAGGCGGCCATCGCCAATCCAATCGCCGGAGCGGCTGATGCGCCCCCTACAAAAAACGCCGCGAACAGTAGCGCGCCGAGTACTAATTTTAATTTTTTCATTTTCAATTTTTATTAAATGGTTTTTTTTAAATGCTTTCCTTATTCGGCCACTGTTAGCTTGTTAGGCTTTACCGCGTTCACCTTTCGTCGAAACTCGGTGGCCGTGATTTCTCCCCTGTCATACATCGCAGAGAGCTCATCAAGTTCGGTCCACGTTTCATCCTTGGTTTGGGTGGCTTGCTGAGTAGGATCAGCGCCCGTGAATCCCTCCGGCACGATATCGCCCACGGCTTTCACCAAATCAAAATCATCGGCCTTGGCTTTCTCGCCAAATAGCGCCGTGACTCCATTGAGCCTTGTGTTGGCAGCCTCTAGGCTATCCTTAGCCGTTTTCTCACTGTTGATGACCGCTTCGACCGCCTCGCCAAGGTTAAAATCCTCAGCCTTGGCAGATTCTCCAAAATGATCTTTCGCTGACCCTATGATGATCAGCGCAGCGCCTAAATCATCGGAGGCATTTTTTGCCCCTTTGAGTGCCGCCGTGATGGCCGCATTCATCGCTTCGTTATCATTCTCATCGCCATCATAGCCCGCTAGAGTAGCGAAGGCATAGATCTGGTCCGTGTAGCCTTTTACAATTTGTTTGTGCTCGGCTTTTGTAATTCTCTCAAACATATTTAAATACTTGTTAGTTGCATAATATCAATAAGCTCCTGAGCCCGCTCAGTCACTTTTTCGAATGTCATGATGCCATCGATTAGATCACGATCTTTCGCCTCATTGGCCAGATAGACCGATCCATCCATTGTTTCATCAGTCACCTCTGTTCGGGTTCTTCGCACCGAGTTCATAAAAATGGCATGCTGCGCGTCCAAAAATGCCTCAAGATCCTCCGGCTCACCATTGAGCGCCTTAGTGTACATGCTGTTTTTATTTGGGCTCGTGGTGCTGGTAAATGTTTCCTCTTTTATGCCAAGCTCCTTCAGGCGATCACTATAATCGCGTAGCGTTATCATCACGCCGATGGAGCCTATTACTGCAGATTCATGGCTGGCATATATCTCACCACTCCCTGAGAGTATGGCGTAGGCCGCCGAGGCTGCCAATCCATCCACAAATCCGATCACTGGTTTTTTGGATGTATAGATGGCATCGCAATATTCAAAGGTGCCATTCACGGCTCCGCCTGGACTATCGGCAACAATGATCGCCGCCCCTATATTGGGGTTATCCATCAAGGTGTTGAGCTCCTCACGCATTTGCGCAGTGCCAGCTATTCCACAAAAGTTCTCTTTCATCACCACACCTCGCTGGGGAATCACCGCTATCGATCCACTCGGGATTTCATGCTCTCGCGCGTGCTCCATTTTTACCATACGGCCAGATCCTTGAGGAGCGAGCACATAGGCCGCGCTCACCTCTTCGTTTTCTTCTTCTGATGTATCGTAAAATGAAACAGGCTCACCTTGAAGCATTCGAGCCACCAGTGGCATCATCTTCTGGGCAAAGCCATCATCAATGAGCCATTGACCGTGAACGATCTGCGAAATGAGTTGAAAGTTTGAGCCTTTCACATTTGGGGATTCTAGTGTTCTAATCTTTAGCGACCACTAAAATCTCACCGCTTAAACGGTTTTAAAAGGACAAAACTATTTGAGATTGATCACTCGATTGGAATCTCTGGAGCGTCTTACTCTACCAATCGAGGAACGTAAAAAGGAATAGGAAAACGGCGCACGAGCTTCATCTCCACCTGGTATTCGTTGGGCTCTTTGGCTTGTCGGCGGGTTTCGTTGCGAACTATATTAACGGCCACCCCTTCATCCACTGTGCCCGCTAGGCGGCGCTCTCCGTTCTGATCTACAAAGTCCACCAGAAACCTTTTTTTCTGGAGGCCGTATAGAAGTTGGGTTTTTGCGCTTTCTTGTTTCCTGATGTTGGCGATCAGCTTCATGCTGTACATCTTGCCGCCATTGCTCAGCGTTACCTCACTCACTTCACTCTGCTGATCTTGCACCGGAAAATCCTCCCAATCTTCTGAGGGCGTGAAATCGGTCACGGTTCCCTCAATAGGGTCGGGCATGTAACCAGCCAGCTCCACATCGAGCAAGCGAATCAGGCAAACGCCACCCATGTTTTGCCCCGTAAAAAGTAGCTCATTCATTGTTTGACATTTTTAGCGGTTTTTTTCTATAAATATTTTTGAGATCCGTTTCTAGTTTCCTATCATCCTCTGTGATGCCATACCTCTCCCTCCATTTTAAAGTGGCCACTCTGTAGGTATAACCGTGTTTGAGATTGTGCACTGTCACAAAGAGCATAAACTCACTATGGTAATCATGAGAGATCATTCTAACGATCAGCTCCATATTTTGGGGACTGATATAGCGACCTCTTCCCTCAGTAAATCGCTCAGTGATCAAAAACTCAAGGTGATCAATATCTGGCGGACCTACTTTGGCACCCTCTGGAGTGGGTTCCAGCATGCCGAGAATGAAGTTTCCAAAAATAGAATTGACCAATACTTTATAAGTACCATTGGGTCGTTTTGCCTCCACCTCCATGTATTTAATGAGGTGCGGTTTTAATGGGATGTAAATAGACACATTCATCAAAAGGGGCTTTTCCGATTCAAAAATAAATGGAGATGATGGGTTCGCCTATCCCACATTTCCACCAAAAAATGACGCTTCCCGAAGCTCATAATCACTTACAATTTCGGGAAATAGTATTTAGGGGGACTTGAAATATAGTTAACATTGAACTATAAATTGCCAACAATCGAATAAATTTTCTGAATTATTAAATAATTCTAACCTTCATACAGATGAAATCAAATTACCAAATTGAAAATCTCAAACTCGGCCTCATCATTCTCGCCCTGGCCATGATTGTTTTCTGGATCACGAGCTGAGGATGCGCAAAGGAGCACATTGCACCTCATGGCCTTTCGGCGAATAGTCGATTGAGCGATGCGCTTGCTGGAGCTCGGAAATCGATAGTAAGTTTTATTTCGATAGGTTTCTTTAATCATCTCCTGGAGCGGTTGATTCGCCTGGTAAAAATGAATAACTCCATCCGGTAAAATGAACAAAATGCCCTCAAAAATTGAACAATACCAAAAACATTTTCTCTCTTTTTCTATCTGCGATGACACGTCTATCTATGGGTTAAATGATTGAACAAATTATACAAATACGTTAGCAAACATTTGCCATCGCTCAATATTCATCTAAATAAACTTCTCGTAGCTTATGAGTAACTCTTTCTATAAAATCTTCCATACTTTCATCTTCGTATGGCTCTAAAACTTCTGTTGTTGTTGCTTTATTTGTGTCTTTTTCTATTACAACTTTTGCTTCTCGTAAGTATTCCATCGCTAAAACGATTTGCTAACAATGGCTATAAATAAAAGCCTTTGTTAAGGTTATTCCTTTGAATCGAACATTTATTATACGGCTTCAATTCATAGCCGTAGACGTT
>Ga0181380_1000443_pt1 | contig 18638 bp, 19 predicted proteins | sample 3SPOviralmetaG_FD_130116 | JGI IMG/M metagenome (GOLD analysis project Ga0181380, IMG submission 130116) | Marine viral communities from the oligotrophic San Pedro Time Series (SPOT) site, San Pedro Channel, CA, USA - 3 SPOT_SRF_2009-08-19 | ecosystem: Environmental > Aquatic > Marine > Strait... | reverse complement strand
TCATTAATATAACTATTACTACCATCGTGATAAATCTGTAGGTCAGAGCCAGCACCAAAGATAGCCTTGTTGTTATCGCCAAATGACAGGTCGCCCGTCATGCTGTCGCCAGACGCTTCTACCTTGTCGCTGTTTAAGCCCGTGAAGTTAGCATCAACCTCGTCATTAGTTAGAGGCGAACCCTTCCCAGAGCGTGTTGTGATCGTAGTCATGGTTAACCTCTTTCTAAATTAGGATGCAGTTAAAGTGATAGTCCAGTTGACAGTCAGCGTATCGTCAGCCGCCTTGTTAACTACACTAAACACAGTACGGCAGAGCATAGTTCCGCCAGATGAAGCATTAAAGATGCCTGCCTCAGTCACTGCGCCAGTTGCATCACCAGCCTCGAATGAAGAGACGTAGACAATCTGGTTGTTAGTAACTGTGGAAGAGTCTAATACTTCGCGTGAGCCAAGCTGTGATCCTAGAGAGGTATCGCCAGCCGCCGCCGCAGTAGAGCCAGAACCCAGCGCCATGTGCGTCATAGCAGTTTCGTCGTCTTTCATGCGATCGCAAATGAAGTTTAAGCCTGTATCAACAATCAGGTTCTTGATAGTGCGCTCGTCTTTGACGTTGCCGTTCTTGTCCCGAAGAACCAGTGCGACTTCGCCTCGTAGTTTTAATCCATCGTTCATCATGTGAATGTCCTCGATGCGCCGACATAGTCTTCGGCAAAGTAAGTGAAGTCACAATAACCCTGACTCCTTAGGGTGCCCGAACTCACCGCTGACGGTGATTCAGTAATAAATTTACCCCCTGATTTTACCTCTGAATCAGCAAATACGCCATCGTCAGACTTGACAGAACCGAAGTCTATCGTGTCCGCGTCAGTCATTCCTGCTGAATCGGTGAAGTCTCGAAGGTATACAACAGTACGAGAGAATGAGTCAGAGGCTGTGCCACTGTCCGACACCGGTCTACCGACTACCTTAGCTGGACTATCGTTAGCCGCTGGTGTCTCAGTAAAGTTTCGTACGAATGCAACATCTCTGTCGAACACGTCAGTAATAGCAATGATCTCAGAGCGTGTTTTAACAAACGCAATCTCTTGATCATCCTCGATCGAAGCCTCGCCATCTATGTCATCGGTAACAAAGATCTGCTCAGAGACATTCTTGACGTACGTGAACTCTTGCTCATCACCCAAGAATATACGGTCTAGTCTATCGCCGACCGTGTAATCCTCTAGGAAGTAAGTCACATCACAGTAGTCTTGAGCCGTGTCGCCGCCTACATCTTTAGTAACGTCGAGCGTGTCATTGTCAGTAAAGGCTGATGCGTCTGCCACCACTTTGCCAGGCTGTAGTATTGCGTCCTCTGCAACTGAGCCAGAATCAGTAAGTGGTTTAGTTTGATCGAAGGCATGAGCATCGGTTAATGCAGGTTGCTCTGTTAGAGCTTTGACGATCGCTAAAACATCATCATCACTGACAGAAAAGTCATCTGCCGTGTTCTTCACAACGTCTAGTGTGTCATTGTCTGAGCCAGAAGGTGACTCTGATAAAGTCTTTGTTACGTCAAGCGTGTCGTTATCTGTAGAAGAGGCGTTATCGGATATAAGGAAGATACGCAGAAATAAGCCGAGCCTAACCTGCGCCTCTAAGCGTACTGCTTGAGCTGAGGCGACAAGAGCCTTGCCAGTAGCTTCTGCTACTAGCCTAGAGGCGCTAAACGCATTCCTTAGAAACGAATCTATTCTCACGCAAAGTCTTCTCGCACATAGAACTCAACGACTTCGTAAACGGTCTCTCGCGTACCAGAGTCGAATACGACCTCTACCTCACCCTCATAGTATCCTGCATCAACATCTAACTGACCGCTAGAAAAAATAAAGATACATACACCAGTCTCCTGTTGCTCTGGTGTCGACTGGTTAGTCATTGAGAATAGAACACTTGTTGTGTCCTGCTTACGAAAGTGCATTCTGATCGTTGCATCTGATACATCTTCAACCGATCCTGTATCTGAGCGCGTCAGCGTCACCTTGATTTGTGGGCCAGTGTCACCCTGTACTAGATTAATCTTCATGATTGCCTCCTAGGGCGATATTATCATCGCGATGGCTCAACAGGCCATGCAATTAGACTCGGATCGACTGTCATGTCTAAGTCCCTAAGTTGTTGTCTATATGCGGCCCACTCTGACTTTTTATCATTCGTGATAGGGCTATCAGGCAACTGCGTCCAATCACAGCTAATCAAAAGCTCAAGTCGCATGTCTCTGTTGATTTTGCCAGCCTGTTCGTCAGTCAGTTCCCAAGACTCAGTAGCGTAATTAAACTGATGATTCTCCGATGCTTTCGATGGCATCGTTGTTATCACGCCATCTTTTACGTAATGCGTGAAAGGGCTTATTGATTCATTAGTTAAAATATACGGAAGTCCCATAGACTCTGCATCAGCGTCATGAGTAGAAGCATCACCGCCTTCTAATACTGCCGCTATTTGTCCGCTCGCTCTGTATAAAACCGCATTCATTTTTTAGCCCCTAAAATTATGATGCCGCTTTGATAGACATTTGCATTGCTACTGCTCCCTGTCCGATAAACCTTGAGCTTAAACTGCGTGGACGTTCCAGTTAAGCCGGTAACCCTATGTACGAATGTTTTCGTTTCAGTTGTTGTGTATATACTGGTGTCAGCCGTTGTAAATACATCCACACCAGCAACCTCAAGAACGACACGTATATATCCAACTTGCGACTGGTCTGCCTTAACTACAGCAAATCCAGTAACTAAAACTGCGCTTGGTATTGCAGTTGCTTCATAGGTAATTGTTTTGGTAAGTAATAAAGTGGGCGAGCTAGAGCTTCCAATGGTGCTGTGCGTTGATCCAGTTGCTGACTCAGGGATTGTTACCGCGTTATCTGCTATTTTTAAAGTAGAGACTGCAAGATCATCTATTTCGGCAGTGCCGACACTTAGGTTATTAATCGTAACGACATCCGCATCAATAGTGCCTGCCGTCAACGTGCCTAAATCACCCGATATTGCAGACAACTCACTGACAGATATTTCTGTTGCACTGATTGCACCAGCGGCTATTTGACCCGCCGTGATTGTATTCGCGGCAATCTCGTTCGCAGTAACTGCACCGGCATCAAGCTTAGCGGTAGTAACTGCGCCAGCCGCTATTTCATCAGCCGCTACAGAACCCGCCGCGATAGCGTTAGCTGTCACTGAATCCGCCGCCAACTCGGAGGATGTAATCGTGCCTGCCGCTATCTCTGTGGCAGTAATAGCACCTGCGGCTATTTCACTGGCTGTGATTGCGTTTGCCGCAATTTGTGATGATGTAATTGTATTGGCCGCTATTTCGGTTGCCGTAACAGCCCCAGCGGCAATTTCCCCAGCAGTGATAGTATTTGCCGCTATCTCATTAGCAGTAACAGCACCAGCCGCTATTTCTGTTGCTGTGATTGCGTTTGCGGCTATTGCCGAAGTGGTTACTGCGTCCGCACCAATCTCTGTTGATGTTATAGCACCTGCGGCAATTAAATCTGTGGTTATTGCGTCATTAGCTATTGCGGCAGTGGTTACTGCGTCCTCGCCAATCATTGTTTCAGTTATGGCCCCAGCCGCAATGACATCACCTTGGATAGCATCTACAGCTATTTGTGCGTTGGTGATTGCATCATCATCAATCTGAGACGACCCGACAGTATCTAGTGCCGCTAAATCCCCTGCTCCAGTTACATCACCAAGTGCTATTGCTCGAGTCCATGCTGTACCATCGTAACGATATAAATTGTTATCGGTCGTAAGAAACGCCATATCGCCCTGACTGGCAGTGCTTGGCAAACTTGATACAACTTGCACTGGATTGATATCTGACGCAAACGCCGCTAAGGTCACTGCGCTATCAGCAATTTGATCTGAGCCGACCGCATCATCTGCTATCTGACCAGCGCCGACTTCATCCTGATTAGCTAATGCACCCAGTGCACCTCGTGTTGCATTAATTGTGCTTGTATCGCTATCTGGGTTTCTATCTGAGACCGCGTCGGTGCCCTCGCCCGTAGGGAAGCGCCGCGCCCTGACCCAGTAATATCGCTCATTTCCGTCCGCGATAGAATCAACGCCATTAGAAGCATCGTGTATGAATTGCGTACCAATTGTTTCCCCAATCTTAACTGCGTTAGCCCAAGCTGAATCTGGTGATGCAAATACTTCAATTGCTGTCACATGCGTCATATTCACTGGGTTAGTCCAATCCAGCTCAATTCCCTCAACAAGTGCCGTAGCACTTAAGCCGCTAGGATCAGGAACACCAAAGAAGCCCTCTGCTATACCCCCGCTAGGAGTAACCGTGGAATAGCTTGCTGGGGACATATCCGCATAAGACGCAGAGTCGTCTTCACGCAGAATGAGATTAACGCCACCAGATCCTGACTCCGACAAATTCCATCCGAGGCATACAAATGTTTTGTTCGTGTAATTAAACTCTGAGAGAGTGACACTTACTCGGTCACCTACAGCAATATTGATTCCCGCCAAGTTCGTAGGGAAGGTCAAAACCTTCTGTAAATCACTTTGCTGTATCAACTTATGAGATATACGCTGAGCCATGTAGAAGCTGTTTGTCATGTTCAGCTTCACTTCTTCTCGAAGCTCTTCATTGTTATCTCGGGTCAACGCGCTTGTGATTTGAACGCGAGGGAACTCCATCTCTTTGTAGTTATTAGTAGGGTCAATAAACGTCCCTGTAATTGTGTTAAATCGCTCATTCCGCTCGAATGATGTTTTTAGCTTTACAGCGCCAGTCAAATGATCATCTGTAAGCTCTAAGCCAGTACCAACCGCCTCAAACGCTCCGGCACGGATAACAAATTTACCATTTGTATAAGTCAGCATCCCATTCATGGATGACAACAACTTATTGATATTAGCTTTGTGACTTACAGTGCCAAACAACACGCCGTTACAAGTAAATCGCTTTTCTGATCCATTAGGGATGCTTACTGTTGCATCACATTGGTTAGCGGCTGTCACTGCCTTTGCGAGGTCTATCTTATCGATACTTATATTCATGCCGAACGTATCGTCGCGCATATAATCGACTAAGCACCACACGGGATTGTCACTGTACTCCCATGTCGCAGATGTATTTGCTCTTTGTGTCGATACGCCTATATCCGAATCATAGTGCGTGCTTGTGCTGTCCTGCCTAGGGTCATAGATCTTTTTGCCGTTAACCAAGGCTTTGATGTCCTGCGGCAAATACTTGTCCCAGATCTCTTGGCTTTCATCTGTCAGCGTAAACTTAGCGACAATGTACGTTAGGTTGGTTCCAATATGCTCGGCCTGATTTATTGTGCCAAATGCATTATCCAGCACAGAATCAGCAACCGTTTGATCGCCTAGCTTTTTCCTAATGACACAGATTGTCGTGCCATCTTGCGGGCCAAACGTACCAGATGTTACGTTCCCTGATGAATCAATTGCACCATTAGCAATCACCATATCATCGAAGTGAATGTCAGTGATCGCTGTACAGGGATGACCAGCAAGGACAATAACGTGATACAAGTCCCTGTTCTCTTCCCCTGCAACGCCTACAAACGAGATAGGCCCAGATACTAAGGCTTTGCCATAAATTAGCTTCTGCGGCTCTACAGTGCCTCTTACGGTAGCCTGTCTGGATCGATCTCCATCAAGAGACGGAACGCCATAAATATTATCTATGAGCTTCTTGGCTACTACAGCTCCTGCAACGACTGTTGCGGCACCAATAGCGGCAAGGGCGGTAGGACCATAGACACCTACGACACCGATTGCCTTAACTACAAAAGCACCAATAGCGGCTAAGGTTGCTGGCATATCCAACTCCTGACTATGTGACGCTCAGGCACTCGTGTTAAGCCCTTCCTTGTCACACACACAATAGAATCGTTCAATTTTACCCCCATAGTTAAACCACTGCGAGGATAATTAAACATGACGGGATGACCGCATAAAGCCTTATCACTAGGCTCTCCCAGAACGCTGTCTATAAGATTCTCAAATCCACCAGACGCTCTGATAATCTCGTTAGCTTGTTGCTCTGTTGCGTAGATAAGTTCGTTACTGTAATCAATGCCATGCAATTCTTTGATCATAAATACAGTGAATGCAACACAGTCCTTGTCGCCGTACTGGAACTCACCTTTCTCCCAGCGATTAAGTGCCGTCAGAACTTTAGGGTAAGTCGCCTGGATCTTCTCGTCCGTTTCTTGTTCGTCCGCCACCACCTCTGCCTCCGCCGCCTCCACCAGAGCCGACACCCAAATTCCCGCTATTCATATCCTTCCACAATATCTTCACGCCCTCTATCTCATGCAGATACTCGAAGAACAAATCATTAGAATTTACACGCTGTTGCTGTATGTGCGTGTACTTAAGGTCAGCAGATCTATCGATCTTAGCTAACTCAGATTCACACGTTAAGGTAATAGAGTTATTGCCTTGCGTACCAGTGACGAGCGTCATGACATCCATGAAGCCAGACCATATTGGATTCGGATCTTCTATTAGAGACTCATCTTCATCAAGAAGACCTAGATAAATGTCGACATCCCTAAGATAGTAATCTTCCGTACCTGCTGTACCTATGTCCGCAATCGTCGAATCCAACCCTGATAGCGTCAGAGTAATGCTATACGGAGATATGTCCGTCCCTTCTTCAATCGCTGATACGGAGCCGAAATCACCGACACCTAGCCAGTCATTACCGCCCCATGTAAACGTGCCGATACTGTCATGCACGTAAAGTGTAGAGCTAGAAAAGTCTAACTTCGCGAACGTAACTGGCCGTACAACATCATCTTTAAGCGCGTTGACTATGGGTGTAGATAATCCTCTGCTCACGCTAGAACGTCCTCTATAGCCTCAATCGTAATCGAGCTTATGTAACTAGACTCAGTGTTCCAACGAGGATTGTTAATCATCATAAACACGCCAAACGGACTAAAGATCTGAACAGCATCATTGTTATCAGTTGGCTTGCGAATAGGAGGCGCAATGCTTACCGTCAATGAGCCAGTGCCATCAGAGCTGGCGTCGGCTGTGACCATGTGAAGCTCGTTGTTAAACGACATATAGTCACCAGCCTTAAAGAAGTTAGTGACGTTAGCACTAGCGCCATCTAAATCTATAGAAGAGCCTGTCTGACCCGCACCATCAACTAGTACAGACTGAGGCGACGTTGCCGCACCATTACGTACGCGACCATAATCCTCAAGACGCATTCGATGTGCTTGCCCATCCATCTTAGCAATAAACGCCTGTAGCTCTGCTCGATCACTGCCAGACAAGTTACGAAACGTCATGCGAGTCTTCCAGTGAGAGCCTTTCCGACTGAGAGTCTGTACCGCTCCTGTGATAGGACTCTGAAACTGACTAGTGTTAGTAACAAGCTCAAATGTCTGCGTCGTAGGCGTAATGTCTGGAAAGTTATATGTCGCCATTACATTCTACCTCTACGCATCATGTTATGTACTTGCTCTACAGTCTGACGAGAAGACTCAGAGACGGCCATTGCGATACGCTGATCTACATCGCCGTCACCTGACGCATCGATGTTGTTAATAATCGTGATGTCCTGACCGCCACCTTGTGTATGATCGATAACAGTCTCATTAGGGTGAAGCATAGCTAAGAAGCCGCCCCTTCCATCCATACCGCCTGATCTTGCGCCAGCGCCTGTAAAGCCGCCACCCTCAAAGCTGGCCAGTGCTGATGCTTTAGCTACTCCGACTGTGCTCGCAATGCCTGCCTGAGCTGGGACGGCATTCCCGCCCATCGTTGCCAAAGAGACCAGTGCCGCCGCTGGAGCAGACGCCGCCGCGATAGCGGTCATGGCCGCCGCGTTAGCGCCTACTGATGCCGCAAGGCTTCCTGCTTCGATATTCTTAGCGACAATCGCTTGCTTCGCTTTCTCAATGCCCATCTGAATAAGACTTTTGATAAGCTCATCCATGATTGCCTTGCCTAGCATACGCATTGCTTCTGTGCCGTTAGCCGCGCCAGTGATAAATGCAGTAGATGCGCTAGTTATCGCATTCTCTACGTTCTGCAAGCCACCAACAATCTTGAGCTGTTGATCTAGCATGTGCTCCGCTTTCATTTCCTCAAGACGCATAGAGCCTTGTGCATGTTCAGCTTCACTGATCGCTTTGTTAGCTAAAGCCTCATCAAGCGCCATCTGACGCATCATAAGGTTATGAATATAGCTCTCTGTCTCGGTTCGGAATCCAGCGAGTGCCGTATCACGCAGATCAATAATCTTCTGCTTGTGATCCGCAAAAGACTTTTCATTAATTGCATCGATCGCCGCCGCGCGATTGGCCGCGATAGCGATAAGCGCATCTTGGTACTGCTTAAACAGAGTTGTATCTGCTTGATAAGCCTTATGAGCGGCTCGTATCTGAGCATCGTACCGCTTATTCACTTTATCTATATCAGTGACATCATTAGCGGCTATCGCTTGTAACTGAGCTTGAGCACGCAAAGAAGCATCCACCTTAGCTTGTGCCGCCTTTTGTTCTCTTGCTTCTTTCGCCGCCGCTCTATCTTTTTCTCTCTGCTCTTGCGCCGCTTCAGCATCGTCTATCTCTTTGATTGCATCCAAGCGCGCTTGATTTACGGCATTCATAAGAGCAATGAACTCAGCACTGCCCCCTTGACCGGAATCTCTGAAGGCTTCAACAACTTCTGTTGCCATATCCTGATATTGTTGGCTTATCTTATCTTTGCCGGTCAGTAGTGACTTCTCGATCTCTGCAATTTTTTCTTTTGCCTCAGTCACAGACTCTGGAGTGAATAGTGCATCTGTAAGCGGCTCTCCAGCCTCTAATGCCGCTTTACCTAATTCAACAACTTGCGCTTTAAGTTCTTCAAGCTCGGGTGTGCTCGCTTGTATACCCATATCTTCGAGCACTTTTTGGAACTGGATAATCTGTGCCAGTGACCGACCAGCCTCACCAGCTTGATCTTGAAAGCGCTTCTTAGACTTCTCTAACTGCGCGTTGAGTCCAATATTACCGCCGCGAACTTTGATTGTGCCATCCGCAAGATCGTTCATCTTAGCTTCAGCTTGTCTCGCGGCTTCTAGCTGATTCCTCATAGCCTCCGTGGTGTCGTCAATATTCTCGCCAGCTTCCGCTAACTGAGCGACTTGCAGAGCTAGAACTGCACCACGTATTGCTTCTGCACTCGCATCAGCCGCAGGCTTTAAGCCTTCTAGCGTAGTGCGTAATTCATCAAACTTATTCTCTGCTACTTCCACATCACGGAATGCGGTAAATGCCGCCGCGCCAACAGCTAGAAACGCACCAACAATAGCGCCACCAGGCCCAAATATAGATGCTATCTGGCCGCCCTGTTGACCCATTACGATCATTGCGTCAGTGCCGCCCTGTAGCTGTACGGCAACGTCTTGAACTTGATGTCCTAACTGACCAAAACCACCACGAATCAATCGCAAAGAGCCATTAAGACCCTTGGAAGAATTGATCTTCTTTTTCTCTAGATTGATAAGGTTTTGTAGTTCTTTAGCTTCTTTAATTTGCGCATCTGTAGCGTCATTTTGCCTCAGCTTGTAAATCTGAAGCTCATCAGCCGTCATGCCGATGGTATTCTTATAGTCCTCCATCCGCTTAAGAGTATCTTTGACAGACTTTGCGAGCTTCTTTTGGTTCCGCTCAGCAGAGTCGAAGGCTTGCTTCGTTTCATCTTCTGCGCGGATTTCTATTACGAGCGGCTCTGTGTTTGCCATCTTTCTCTTGCCTCTTGGCCTTCATTGCGAGGTAGGTCCACCAATAATTAAACTCGGTGGGCGTCATCTGTAGAACCGTTCCTGCTGTCTGACCAAGATATTCCGCTAACTCAAAGACGCGATGGAGTTCAGTCGGGTTCCCTTGATCATCGATTAGTTTTTTTCGCGTTCCTCTTCAGTCTCAGACTGATGCGCCAGAATCGCAGTAGCTAATCGTTCTACAATACCGCTCGCTGAAAACCGCTTCAATTTGACCTTATCACCGATATCGAAGACTGGATTGCCTTCGCCATCTACTAGGCCAAATATCACGGTATAGCATAAGTAGTCCCAAGTATCTTCCTGAGCACGAGCAGAGAGCTTCGCTTTGTCTTCCAAAGAGAAGTTCTTCATAAAGACTCTAGCATCGCCCCACTCAGGAATGATTACTTCCCTAACACCCAAGCTGTTGAAATGCTCAACAGCCAGATCTATTAGTTTCGTCATCCTTATACGGTGCCTTCAACGAGTGCGCCGTTTCCTTGCGCTGAGAAGCTCGCCTCTACGAAACCGTCAAACGATGCTGACTTGCTGACTGAAGTAATAGTCGCTGTGCCGGTCCACTCGTAATCACCTGAGTTATTACCCGTAGGATAAAGATTCAGAGTAATTGACGCGCCTTCTGTCAAAGCCTGCTGACCATTAGTGTCAGTAGGATCCCAGAATGCAGTGAATGATGCAGTCCATGACTTCTGAGTCGCTGTGTGAGTCATCCAAGAATCACCCATTACAGTGTCATCAGCTACTTCGCTAGTAGTCTCAAGAGACCACTCTTTGATTTCGGCTACAGCATTTGAACCAACATATACTGCTCCGTCCTTACCGATGTTTGTTGCCATTTTTACGTCCTCGCAAAAGCGTTAAATATGCTCGATTTTACTAACCTTCTGGACTGCCCTCAACCGCAAAGTAATCAACCTCGCAAGTTAGTCTGCCCACCATGACAGGTTGATCACCGTCAGCCGAGAAGTCTGTGTCAACAGAGACAAGGCGCGTATCTTCAGCAAGCCCACCTCTAGTCAAATCCGTGTAAAGCGCCTCTTCTATATCAGCGCATATCTCATCAACCATTTCGTCGTACGTTCCAGTCATCTTAACGTACACCTCGATCCTAGCGACGAGTCTTTTTTGTAGCGTCCTAGGCGGTCCCATCGTTGGGTAGCGCGTAGTCTCGCTTTGTGTGTAAACACAGATCGCTGGCAGAATGTCGTTGTGAACTGCAAACACCCGTGTGTCAAAGCAGTTCGCCTTCGTTCTAGTCAATCCTGTTAGCGTAGTAACAAGATTCTGCCTGATTCGGGTTCTGATATGGCTCATTGCTTCTCCAAAGCCAGTTCAGTGATCCCTGTGCCATCTGGCATGACAACCCTAATCGTATAATCCACGTTCGTGCCATCGACCGGCACAATGACAGTATCTCCCTCTTGTAAGGTTGATATGTCTCCTGACTTGCAAGTAAGTCGTGGCTGATCCACAGAGAATGCTACAAATCCACCCGCATCCTCTAACGCATGTTGTGCGTCAAAGATAGCAGTGAACGTAGTCTCTTCGCCGAATATAGGCTTGCCCGTACAGGACACGCCAAAATCGGCAAGGAAAATACTGCGATCAGCCGCAACTTCTACTGGCATTACTCAGCCTCTTTCTCTTCTTCTACCTTGGGCTTACGAGTCCGTCGCTTAGGCTTCTCTTCACCGCCTTCAACGCCGACTGCTCGATTTACAGTCTTTGACTCATCTACTGGAGACACTCGACCGATACCCATTAGTGATCGTGCCAAACGCTCATCAAGCTCAACAACCTCGCCAACACGACAGCTTTTCCCAGCAATCACACAACCTTTAATTACTTCGTACTTCATAATTCCTCCTTAGAGAAAACCCGCCCCGAAGGGCGGGCTATTAGTCTTAGCCATCGTTACCGAATGCGAAGCTAACTGCATGGCGTACTGCCACATCCATAGACTGAAGAGCAACAACGCGGATAGTACCAGTTGTTGATGCAGTGTATGGATCTACTACTAGATCAAGTCCACCGAAGAAGCCAACCAAGAGGTCTGCAAAGTTACCGAAGTACATGTTTCCAGCAGTTCCTTGGTTAGACACGATAGAGCGGTATCCATTGATTGTGCCGCCAGGCTCAACAACGAATTGCGCTGTACCAGACGCCTTCTCAGTAGTCTTCAATGCACCGTGCATAGCCGCTGGAAGGATGTATGCCAAGTTGCCCATGAGAGCATTGTCTTCAGCAATAGCAGTTTCCAGACTTACAACTTCCGCGAAGGTTGGATTAGCCGCCGCGAATGCAGTTACAGTGTTGACACCAGAGGTGTTCAAGATACCCGTAGGCTGGCCGCTTGAGCCTGAACCTTCAAGACCAGCCAAGTCGATCGCAAGAGCGATAGCTTGAGCGAGATCGTCACGGATCAGAGCTTCTACGTCCATGCTTGACTGAATCATGAGCTGACGAGTTACGTCTGTGAATGCACCAAGAGTCTTAGGTGTCATCGAGATGTTACCGACAGTCATTTCTGACTCAGTAGAGGCTCCACCCTCTGTCGCAATCCATGCGGCAGAAGCGGCGGCAGTCTTCTTAGGGATCTTAACGTCACCTGACAGACCATTCAGAGTACGTGCACCGGCCTGCATGACGCTTGATGCGTTACGCAAGACATCGATGAAGTCAGTCCCACGATAATCATCGCTGAACAGATCTGACTCATCTGATGAGTTAAGGTCACGCTTCCAAGTACGCAGTACGTCTGTTGGGAGCATGATGCCTTGAGCGGCACGACCAAACTCGTTAGCGGCGGCTTCTGAACACTCGAATTCAAAAGCGGCGGCTTCTTGAGCGCGTCGGTCAGTTGGGTTAGCCAAAGCGTGAATAGCGCGAACGAGAGAGAACTTCTTGAGTTCTTTGTCGGTCATGCCGATGTCCTGCGACTCAAGAGCACGCTCTGAACCGATTACATCCAACAATTCACCACGGAACTCAGCTACAGAACGACCGTCTGCGATTGCTCGCTTAGCCATGTCTGACTGATTGTGGCGTGCGCCAAGCTCAACGATTTGAGCGGCATCTTTTTGAGCGGCTTTACGAGCTTCTAACTCGATTGCCGCAACATCTATTTCATTTGTCATGGGAGTTTCCTCTCTAACGGTTACGGTTACGGTTTCGGGTGTAGGCTCGCTTGATCGACCAACACCAACGGAGACATCCGCTGGAATTGATACCAAACTAGCTTCTACGGGACGCCAAGACTTTGCGACGTACTTGTCTTTGTCCTGACGCTCCATTTTGTTGATAGCGTATCCAATGGATACATTTGCGCGTATACCATCAACAACATCGTCGAATGCTTCTTTGGCAAGTCCGTTCTTTCCAAAACGCACCGTCGCACGGAGACGCCGTGCCGAGCCATCAAGATCGACAGATTCGATTACGCCCACTTGCTTCTGTGGGTCATGGTCTAGCAAAAGAGGCGCTCTACCTGACGCTAAGAAGCTCAGGTCTATCGCATCCTCTGAATGCTCTAATACTTCAACTCCAAATGAGCGAGCAACAGGCTCTTCCGAGCTTAATGCCATCGAGACTCTACGCTCATCTTCATTGATTGGTGATGCGTCCATATACATGGAACGCTGGGAGTAATCTGGGTCTACCATAGATCGCTCCTCCTCTTCTTCTACTGCCATTTCTGGCTCCTCAGACTTACCGAACTCTATGATGTAAGAGTCATCGGTCTCAGTCACATTCTTAATATGACGCTCTTCCTCATCGTTATAGTTCCGATCATCTATCTTAGTCAATGCGGAAAAGCGATGACCTACCTTACGATCTGTAGGCTCACCATCGCGATAGAGAGTGATAAGAGCCGCTGGGTTATCCTCAGTGCCGGTTACTGTAAAGTCAGAATCAGGAACGTCGAAGCTCCCATCAGTAACAATACGATCGATCTTGCCTCTCGCACGACCACCGGAGCTTTGCCAGCTCACCATGTCGCCGACCTTCAGATCGCCAGCTTCTGCTCTAGTTTCAATGTCCATCTCGTCACACCTCTCGTCTATCCCGTCGAGCGTCTTTACCTTTGCCTTCGAGAAAGAGAAACCTGCGTCTCCTCCCCACAATGCCCAAGCTATGCGTCCCGCACTTGGCCATCCTTCTTCGCCTTTATCAAATCCTTTTCCTTTCTTATCAACTTCATGTCGACTAAAAAAAGAATACATCCGACGCACAGTGCTAGGAGAAAGCTCCCGCCCATTAATAATATCACGAGCGCGAGCAACACCGACTTCAGTGCCACCACGACCGTGCTCTTTACGCCAATCCAGACCGCGCTTAGCTTCAGCAACCATGCCTTCCGTTGGTTTAAGGTCAATGTTTTCACCTTTATATTTCGCCATCGTCAGCTCCTGTGATGTCTGGCTCAATACCCATCTGCGTCGAACCGTATGGCTCTAGTGCGTACTTGATACCGAATTGCTCCATCAGGCTTTTATCACGCTGGATCTCAGCCAAAAGCTCTTCCGTATCCTTTCCGTACTGCGCCGCAACGTCCTGCAAGCTCAATACGCCATTCTTCATGCCGAGAACCGCCGCGTTCATCTCTTTCATTGGGTCAACCCAATTCCAAGCTCGGCCACGGAACTCTGACGCCATAGAAAACTTGTCAAACGTCGCTATAGGCATAAACAACGTATCAACTTCCATAGCCGCTTCAAGCCATGCCTCATAAACAGGTTCTACGAAGTGATCGATCATCACTTGTTGCACGCTACGATAGAAGTCTCTTTCTTCTAGCGCGCCCTGACGAATAGAGCTATAGGATGTTGCTTCCAAATCGTTAGCCAGTGACGTATACGAAACGCCAAGCGCCGATGCGATGCCCTTCAATACCGACCGATGAAAGCTGTCAAACTCACTCGTAGGATAGCCAACATCAAAAGTCTTCAGGTCAACGCCCTGCGGAAGCTGATGGAACGTACCAGGCTGAGCGTCGATTATAGGTACATTGCCGTCCAAGTCATCTGCAACAAAGCCATCACCCGTTGGCGAGGTAAAGAATCCCATCTTAGATGCGCCCATACGAGCCGCCACTATAGATGCCTCGCGCCAGCCATTTAACTGCTTGATGCTTGCCATCGCAGATGACATCCAAGGCTCACCGCGCGTCTGTCCAGCACGCAAAGGCATAAAGACATGAATCATCTGCTCTGCCGGTACGCGCTTGTGCTTAGGCGACTTGACCATAGAGGCGAAATCATAATCCCCTGGGTGAGACGTAAGTACATGATATGCAATAGGTTTCTTGAACTTATCAAGTTCTACGCCCATGCGGATCTCTCGACCGCCATCTAATCGCTCGTTCTTCTTCTCGTCGATCTGATCTGGCTCAAGGAACTCTAACGCAAACGAATCTCTGAATGCGTTACCTCGATGCTTGATGACAAAGACCTCGCCGTCCCGAGCGAGACCTTCTACGACCATTTTCTGCACATCTACCCAAGACAATTTGCCGTCAGCAGTGCAGTTTCCTCGCTTCCCCCAAACCTTAAACGCTGTTTCGATGCTTTGTTTGCCATCTGTATCGAGCGCTCCTCGCGGATCTAGTGCCTTAACTTGCAACTTAAACCCGTACTGACCGACTACATTTGTCTTCAATAGGTTGAAATATCGACGTGCATACTCGTTGTTTCGAGCCAAATCGCGCGATCTAGCACGCATTCTGGCAATAACTGGGTACAATTCACTGTCTGGAGACCGCTCTGACTCAACATAATCCGCGAAAAGCCGACTTGGGCTTGCCGCGTGATATGAGCGCTTGAAGATCTTCTTTTCTTCGGGCTTTTTGCCCCTAAATCTGTCAAAAATACCCATATCAGAACCTTACCTGTATGGTAGAGCCGTTTTTCTTGCCTCTTTTCACCAAGCTGTCGCTTTTATGCTTAGACACTTCCTTGCGGTAGTAGTCACGCGCCTCAACAAGCTCAGAAAAGCCTAATTTCGTTAGCGAACGCCCTGCAATTGAGTAAGAAGCGACATCTGCATCCGCTTTGCCCTCTAAGAGGCTCTCAATCTTTTTAACCATGATCTCTGCGTGTATCCGAGGATCAGCTTGGTTGTTATCCATATCAGGAATAGCTTCAAAGTCGCCAATATCGACAACAATTCGATTCCCTGAGCTAGTTTGTGTGATTTCCAACTGCCAGTGATACAAACCAACAGCAAAATCGGCGCTAGTTGCCGAATCTGCGGTGAATAAGTAGTAACTTGGGTTCTCTGTGGCGGCTAATTTGATCTCAGACGCCCCTCCACCCGTGATTCTTGCTACATATTCCGCAGAATAGTCCGCTGGAGGGTAATCGGCGACCAGATCCGATCGCTTCCACTGAATGAAGTCACCAACGACTATCTCAGTAGGTTCGCCTTCTGGTGCATTGGAAGCGTCGAATAAGTTTGCCATGCTTTATCATCGCCAAGAGTTTACGAAGTTTCCCTTACGCGAAAGCCTTGGTACAAATGGCTCTGGCCGCTTATCAGGTGCTTCTTCCTGTTTTCTGGGTGCTTCAGATTCGCCAATTTTGGCGGCTAAAGCATTTACATTCACCCCGAGTATACTATAAGCCGCTATCGCGTACACCATACAATCGAGTGCTTCATTTCGCGCTCTTACTTTCTCAAAAACACGCTTTTTGAAGCCTCTATGGAAGCGTGTAACCGCTTTTTCGGCTGTAAGCTGGCGAAAGTATTCATCATTTAGTGTATCTGCAAAGTGAACGTACCCTGCACCCTGCTCTCGGATCTTCAATCGCGAAAACATTAAATCTTTCACTGTATCGACACCAATCGGAAATAACGGGCACTTTACCGTGTTATTTTTGCTTGGTTTACCGGCAATTGCCTTGCCATCGCCACCGACACCCTTAATCGCGAAGATTCGACGCCCCTGATTCTTCTTACAGAAGGTATAGACGCTGTTAGTGAAGTGACCGCCTGAGTCTACTGCCGCCGCTCGTATACCAAGCAAGCGACCGGACTCCGTTTCGTATTGTTGCAGTAGCCGTGAGTCAAGATCTGTCCATAGCTGAGGTGTAGATGGGTCACCGTAGAGCGTGATGTGATCCAAAACCCATGACTCGTCGTCTCGACCCCAGCCAACCACCGTTAGTTCGAGGCGATTATCCTGCACGTCGACGCCAGCCGTCATGACAATTACTTCATCAGGCACAAACGGCATTTCTTCTCGCCGCTCCGCCAACTCGAAATCATCAATTCGCTCGCCTGCGTCTTCCCACGTCTCGCCGAGATAAGTATTCGTCCATACACGTAACTGCTCAGGATTCTTCTTAACGGACAAAAAGTCTCTAACTCCGTCCGCTAGGGGTGTCCAAGGTGAGCAAAGACCGTTGATTGCAAATCCAGCGATGCCTTTAAACGGCTTCTGAGCCACCCATTCACCGTTGCGTATAGCCCAAACTCGATCAGCCTCAGTCCAGAGAACGCCACACTCTTCGCAGAGGTACTTAGCAGTCTCAGGCTGACCATTATCCCACTTTACATTGGCCCACTTGAGGACTTGAGAATGGTGGCAATGTTTACAAGGCACATGATATTCACGTCGGTCAGACTTCTCATAAGCATCCTCGATGCGCGAGACTCCCTTATTCGTTGGAGTCGAGACCATGATGACCTTTCGGTTCCAGAACGTAGCACTGCGTTTCCGAGCGAGTGAGATTGGATCACCTTCCGTGCCAGCGGATGTTGGGTATCTGTCGACTTCATCGCAAAGAACGATCCTTATGGGGCGGCTCGCCAAGCCAGCCGGAGAGTTTGCACCAACGATAGTGATCGCACCTCCCGCAAAAACTTTATGCAGTGTAGTGTTGCCTGAATCGCGTGATCTTGGATCTTTAACTTTATCCTTAAGAACAGGTGTTGACCGTAGTAGTCCTGCGGCAATCCTGTCCTTTGAAAACGCCTGAGCCATTTCCAACGTCGGCTGTAGCACCAGAATTGGACACGGATTGTTATCAATATGATATCCAATGATATTAAGAATAGCTTCAGTCTTACCAAGCTGTGCTCCTGCCATGACAACGACTTCTTGGATCTCAGGGTCAGAGCACGCATCCATTATCCCCCTTTGGTATTCAGCTCTTGATGTATACCATCTGCCAGGCTCAGCACTACTTTGCGAGTCCAGCCGTCTTTCTTGGTCTGCCCACTCGCTTACGCTTAGGCTTGGCGGTGGCTTCAGCACTCCCATCGCTTTCTTCAATTTGGCTTGCAGTCGATTGCGTTGGGCTGATCGTTGGGTCATATCTACTCAATTCTTCCAGTGCTTCCTGTATCAGCTCTTCAATAATCTTCTGACACATTCCAGCGTTAGTTTCCGCCGCAACAACAGGAGCGGCTTTCGTTGGGATGGATAATAGGCGAGATTTAACAGAACCCAAAACATCTGTCCATGCTTGAACAACATCGTCGGCATTAACTAACTCGTTATGTATCTTCTTTAGCTCGAGTTCTGCAATCTCTGCTTCTGCGTTAACCTTTCGTGTTCTAGCCTCGTCGTAGGACGATCCTATCTTGACTCCACCCGTGCTCGGCATCTCTCCTCCAGTAGTATGCTTTTCCGTACTAACAGTAGTATGGAATTCCGTACTAACAGTAGTACGCTTTTCCGTACTCTAATCATCATATTAATCATCATATATAACCATATAGTCTGTGCAAACAGAATCGTTTATAACATAAAGTTCTTAATTAGGTTTTTGATATTCCATCTCTAGCCAAAGGTCGCGTCCC
>Ga0181380_1000442_pt1 | contig 18655 bp, 9 predicted proteins | sample 3SPOviralmetaG_FD_130116 | JGI IMG/M metagenome (GOLD analysis project Ga0181380, IMG submission 130116) | Marine viral communities from the oligotrophic San Pedro Time Series (SPOT) site, San Pedro Channel, CA, USA - 3 SPOT_SRF_2009-08-19 | ecosystem: Environmental > Aquatic > Marine > Strait... | reverse complement strand
TTTATTTAAGGGATCGAGGCTTCGGCCTCGACCCTTTATTTTATTAATTTTATTATATATTATATTATGGCAAAAAAACAAGAAAAGGTAGAGGTACCTGTTGTTGAAACACCAGTTGTTGCAACACCAAAACCTAAAAAAGTTGAACCTAAAAAACCAACTTGGGAAATAAAAGATAGAGTTTACTATTTAACAAAAAACAGAAAGCCTTTATCTTATCAAGTTAGATCAGCTAATTTGTATTGGTTTGATGAAGAGCAAGGTTTTGAAAGAGAAATAAAATATTGTGAAAATCAAAGAACTGCTTTTGTTGATGAAATGAAAGGCGATCAAAGACTATCACATATTATATTTAGAAACGGAGCTTTGTTTGTTCCTAAAAACAAAACTATATTACAAAAGTTTTTATCTATTTACCACCCTCATAAAGACACTTTGTTTTACGAGTGGAAACCAGCTGAAAACGCTGCTGAAGAAATAGAAATGTTAGAGCTAGAAGCAGATGCTATTGTAATAGCTAGAGATATGGAAGTTGATTTAGCAGAAGCTATTATGCGTGTAGAGATTGGTTCTAAGGTGTCTACGTTGAGTTCTAAGGAACTTAAAAGAGATTTACTAGTGTTTGCTAGAAAAAATCCTGTTTTATTCTTAGAGTTAGCTACCGATGATAATGTTCAGCTTAGAAACTTTGGTATTAAAGCTGTAGAGCTTGGAATAATTAAATTATCTAATGACCAAAGAAACTTTACTTGGGGTTCTAATGATAGAAAGATAATGACAGTTCCATTTGACGAGCATCCGTACACTGCTTTAGCACATTGGTTTAAAACCGATGAAGGTATGGAAATATATGCAAATATAGAAAAACGATTAAATTAATCAAACTGTAGAAGCGGTCGCTCTACGGGGCGATCGCAAACTACAATAAAGAAATATGATAAATATAGATACAGTATATCAAAAAGTATTACTATTAGCAAATAAAGAACAAAGAGGTTATATAACTCCACAAGAGTTTAATCTTTTTGCAGATCATGCTCAAAAAGAAATATTTGAGCAATATTTTTATGATCTAAATCAGTTTAACAGAATACCAGGTAATCAAACAAAGTATGCTGATATTGTAAATAATATAAAAGAAAAAATAAGTAGGTTTGAAAGATATGACAGACAAGCCACTATACTTAATCAATATAGTGATATAAACCTAAATGATGACTTTCCTGATTTATACAGGATAACAATGGTTAGAGTTAGTTACAAGTCTAAACCTAAATATGTTTATATAGGCCAAGAAAATCCATCTTCAATGGTAATAGCAGAGCACACTCCGCTAAGCGAACTAACTAGTCTTCTTAATTCTAAATTAACAGCGCCTTCAAGACTAAGACCTATATATACTCAATACGCAGCTTTTCCATTAAACAAAAGAATAAAAATATATCCTAAACCAAGTTTTACTGAAACATACTCTACTGGCCCAAGAGCTGGGCAATTAAAAGATAGAGTTGTTGTTAGTTACATAGCAAGTCCTAGAAAACCTAACTGGACTTATCAAGTTGTTAATCAAAAACCTTTTTTTAATGATAATAACGAAACAAGAAACTTTGAACTTCACGAATCTGAAGAACAAGAGCTTGTTTATAGAATTTTAGGCTTAGCAGGTATAACGTTACAAAGACCAGACTTATTGCAAACTGCGGCTGGTCTACAAGGCGCAACACTTAACCAAGAAAAACAATAAATAAATGGCTGATAATATAATAACAAAATCACAAAATTATTATTATAATAATGAAGAAGAGTATGGCTCATATCAGTTTGTTACTTTAGAAGATATAATAAATTCTTTTATGATTGTTTATGTTGGGCAAGACAAAATAATATCTAGAGCTTCTAGAACTGATGTACAGTTTCATGCTATGAGAGCTTTAAGAGAACTTTCTTTTGATACATTTAAATCTGTTAAAGCACAAGAGATTGTTTTGCCAGACAACTTACAAATGATATTACCTCACGACTACGTAAACTACACACAAATATCTTTTTCTGACGCTGATGGTGTTAAAAGACCTTTGTACTCTACTAGTCATACGTCAAACCCTTTTTCAATACTACAAGAAGATGATGGTTCTTATGAGTTTTCTAATGATAGAGAGTTAGTAACTGATCCTGGTTTTAATAGAAGTAACGGGTTTTTACATCCAAAATGGAGTAGCACAAAATTAAATAAAGTTGTTAAAAAATCTTCTGCAGTATCTAAGCCAAACGCAAATCCTTCTGGCACTTATCCAGCTGCTGGTAATAAAATGAGTTATGCTGGTGGTATAAACATAACCCTTGGTAAAGATTCTGGCGGTACTACTAGCGCATTAAACTTTTCACATGTTCCTCAACCAATAGGTATTCGGGGTAACATAGCTTATACAGGTAGAGTTTTAGCAGCGTGGCATAGGGTTAACGTACAAGGTATGGAAACTATAGATCTTGGCGCAACTGTAAATGTTACGGCTGCAGACGCAAGTGAAACAAATTCAGATGGTTCTACTGGTAGTAAGCCAGCTGGTCAAGTTGCTATTTCTATTCAAGCAAATCCTGGTGATACTAGTTACAACGAAGCAAGTTATGGTAGATTTGCTGAAAGTAAAAACATGAAACAAGATGATAATGCTATTGGTGATGTTTTAAAATGGGGAGCTAGCGATGCTGGTAGCGATGTTGGTAAATCAACAGTTATTGATGTAGAAGATTACGATAGAGTTTATGTGCTTATAACAAGTATAATACCGTTTAACCAAGCTGATGATCTTGGTTTTTCTGTTGTACACACTACTGCATCTGGAGTAGCTACTGGTAATACTTTTACAAAAACAGCTAGCCAAGCATATAGAAATCTTGTTAGGCAAATTTCTGTTACAAATGGTATTTCACCAAACTTCTTACAGCACAGAGATATAGAAACAAAAACTTCTAGTACTTGGGAAAAATATAAATTAAAAAATTCTAGCGATAGCAATAGAACAGAATACTCTAGCGATGAAGATAGGTTTGATTTTAATTCTGGAAGAAGATATGGTTTACAACCTTCAGAATCTCAAGCTAATGGATCTTTTTATATTGATGATGAAAACGGACTAATACATTTTTCATCTGCTTTAAACGGTAAAACTATAATACTAGATTATATAAGTGACAGTTTAGGAACTCATCAAGAAATGAAAGTACACAAGTTTGCTGAAGACGCAATGTACAAGTCTATATTATACGATATAGTTTCTACAAGGCCTAACATAGGTGGTGGAACTGTAAATAGATTTAGACAAGAAAAAAGAGCTTCAAGAAGATCTGCTAAGTTGAGATTATCAAACATAAAGCTAGGTGATATATTACAAATATTTAGAAATAAATCTAAAATAATAAAATAATTTTACATGCCGGAGATTAAACACAATTTTACCACCGGTAAAATGAACAAAGATCTTGACGAAAGACTTGTTCAAAACGGTGAATATAGAGACGCTATGAACGTGCAGGTTTCAACTTCAGATGAATCTGATATTGGAACAGTTCAAAATATATTAGGTAACAGTTTGATTAGTGACATAAGCTATCTAACTGAAGATGCGGTGTGTATAGCAAGTATAGATGACGAGAAAAACGACACTATATATTGGTTTGTTTATGATAATAACAATTCAACAGAACAAAGCTTTATATTTCAATACGACAAACAGAGCGATAAAATAGTTTTTGCCGATTTAGACAATACTGTATTAAAGTTTTCTAAAAATTATATAACAGCTATAAATATAATAGATGACTTATTGTTTTTTACGGACGGTATTAATGAACCTAAAAAAATAAATATAAAAGATTGTTTAAGCCATACGCCTCAAAACGGCTATAACAACACTCAAATATTATTAGAAAAAGGTGATCCAGATATTTTGACTAGAAGGTTAGAGTCTCACATAACTGTTATCAAAAAAGCTCCTTTAAAATCTCCTACAATAGAATACAACTACACAAGAGACCCACTGTATACTCATACAGGTGTAATTACAACTTCAAGAAATCAAGAAATCATACACTCTTTTTTAGGTTCTTCTCAAGGACAAGTTAACGACTTTGGTAATTTAGATGTTGGAGATTCTTTTAATGTTATAATAGAAAGTGATATTAATGGTAACAATGATTTTAGTTTAAGCTGGAGTACAGGTACAGATATTGTTATAAGTCCTTATGATGCTTCTGGAAATCCACCTGAAATACCTATACAAAACTATGCTTTAAAAGGTTTTATAGAAGAGTGGGAAGACAATGTCTTTAGTAACGAAACGTTGTTGTTACCTATAAAATACACGGGTGCAGCAACTGGCTGGAACGAGATACTTATTAGAAACTCTTACAGCTTCAACGGTAGTCAATATAAAAAGCTAACCAACAAACCTTGGCACTTTGGAACTCAAACAGGGGAACAAATAATAGCTGGTAATCAATATAAAATAAAGTTTACTTTAGCTAAAAATGTATATTGGGACACTTTAGAAGGTAGACTTTTAGTTAGACTGTTTGACAATACTGGCCATGATCCTATTACAGGAGCGGGTAATGGAGGTACTAACCACTACGTGAGTATAGTAGAGCTTCGTAATCTTTCAGATTCAGATGTTGGTGAATATGAGTTTGATTTTACGCCTCAAAATTACCCAGGTACTTGGGGTGGTAATAGCCCTAACTACGGGTTTGTAGAGCCAAGTAATGGTTGGCCTAGTTTTACAGGTTATGGTAATTCTCTTCAATTTGAAGCAAAAACAAACAATGGAAGTGGCGAAGATGGTAAAGTATTTAAAGGTATAGTTAAAGATTTTTCTATAACTAGATTAGATTCTACGTTGGCTAAAGTAAAAATTAAAATAAATTCTAAAAACCCTGAGGCTGTTTTTTCACCTATAGAAGCAGATAATTTAAATTATGCAATTGACGTTTATGAAAATGATACAAGTATATTTAAAGATAGACTAGCTAGGTTTTCTTATAGATATAAATACGTAGACAACGAGTACTCTTATTTTTCTCCATTTACACCTGTAGTTTTTTCACCTGGCAAGTTTGCTTTTAATTCTTTAGAAGCTTACAACCTTGGTATGGTAAACAATGTTAAAAGTGTAACACTTAGTAATTTTAATTACAAAATGCCAGAGGATGTAAAGTCAATAGATATATTGTATAAATCTGAAGATTCGCCAGCCGTTTATGTTGTTGATACTGTAAAAAACAACGATTTAGATGACTCTTACACTTTAACATCTGAAACTATAAAATTACTCTTACCAGAAGAGCAGTTTTTAAGAACATATGATAATGTTCCTAGAACAGCGAAAGCTCAAGAAATAATTGGTAATAGACTTGTTTATGGTAATTACAAACAAAATTATGATTTAGTTTATGAAAATGAAAACAACGAGTTAGTTGATTTTAAAGTAAGCATGGATGCAAGAGTTTTATCAACTCAAAACCCAAGTGACACTGGAGTACCCTCAGTAAAATCACAAAGAAAATACCAAGTAGGCGTAGCATATTTAGATGAGTACGGTAGAACTACACCTGTACAAACAAATTCTAAAGCTACTGTAAATTTAGATATTGAAAATAGCATAGATATAAATCAAGTTTCTGTATTAATAAATTCTTTAGAGCACCCTGTTAATATGAAATATTTTAAATTTTATATTAAAGACACTGGTGGTGAGTATTATAACTTAGCAATGGATCGTTGGTACGATGCTGAAGACGGTAATGTTTGGTTAGCTTTTCCTTCTAGTGATAGAGATAAAGTTAAAATAGATGACTTTTTAATATTGAAAAAAGGTATAGGAAAAGAAGATACAGGTTTAATAAAGGATAATAAATATAAAATTGTAGATATTCAAAACGAAGCTCCAGATTTTATAAAAAGAGTACAAAGATTTGCTAGTAAAAAAAGACATTCTAGTAATAGTCCTCTTTTTGATACAATACCTGCTATTAACCAAAGATCTTTTAGCGTGTTTTATAATAGATATAACGCTGGTGCTATGGCTCTTTTTAATGAAACATTTGCTAACAAAGGACTTGATACAGAATATCTTATTTGTCTAGGCGACGGTGTAAATACTTCTAATAAATACAAAATACTTGACGTCGTATTAGATGATGCTTTAAATAATTTTACGTTTAATATAGAAGGTATTTTTGGATCTGACGTAGCTCAATTCTCAGACGATCCAAATAACATAGCTTTTCCAACTCAAATTGTAGACGGTGTTTTTCTTAGTATATTTGTAGATAAAGTGCAAAACTCACCGAAGTTTGATGGTAGATTTTTTGTTAAAATATTTAAAGATGCTAACTATAGTAAGTTTATAAACAAAAAAATTGACGAAGATAACGTTGAATACAGCGTTTTACCTAAAGCTAAAAAAAGAATATACTACTGCAAGTCTCACTCTTCAGCTCAATTTAATGGACCTACTTTTCACGGTGGCACAAACCCTTTAATAAACGGAGATCCAAGTGCTAGTGATCTTTGGGGTATTGGCACAACTTCTCATAATGACTACACTGCATACAACACTCCTAATTCTTTTACAATGTCTAGGTCTTGTGTTGCTCCAACTATTGGTAGAAACTCTACACAAAAAGCTACGCTTGCCGGTTTCATGGATGCTAATAAAAACGTTATAAGAAACTACGGTGATTATTCTTATTCTAAAGACTTAACCGACACAGGTGACAGTAGTTACAGAGCAAAAAGTTGGTTAAACTATTTAGCTTGGAAAGCTTGGTTTAGAGGAATAAACACTGATCAAACACCAGGTTTTTCAAACAAAAATAGAAAACCTATTATAGATATAGATGCTGATAAAGATAATCAAGCTTTTGAAGATGTCTGGTTCATCAATGAAACAAGATTTAGTGGTGGTATGCCTTATCAAATAGGAAATCCAAAAGGTCCTGGTGGTTGGGTTGTTTCAACTAATTATCCTACTCAAAACAGCGGTGTTTCAGGTCCTGGAAAATTTAATCAAATAAGTGGTTTAGATAGTTGGTCTAGTAGTAGCCAGTTAAACTTGTCTTTTGGCGCTATTGAAGCAGAAAAAAATCAAAATTTTAAAAAATTAAAAACTGAGCAAACTAATTACAGTCAGTGGTATCACAAAGCTGGTTATTATGATTTAATAAACCACTCTACTTATGGTCCTTTACAAGGAGACTTTGTAAAACAACTGTCGGCTGGTAGTCAATTTAGATTTAAACAAGATCCTTCTAAAACAATATACACTATACAAGATGTTGCTCTTCAATATATTTTGCAGTATGACAATATAGAAGAATCTCAAGAACATAATCCTGCAAGTAATAAAAATCATATTTTTGGACAGTTAAGAGTTTACAAAGGAGCAGGTGGTTTTGGACATGGTAATGAATATCAAGCTGACGGCGTTACTCCAGCTACTACAACTGCTGATTCTGAAGTAACATATAGATCCGCACCATTTTTAGATCCTGTAAATTATGTTATTAATTACAAGTTATTTCTTGACAGGCCAATAGTTTGGAACCCTGTAGAAAGTCATGGGTCTCCAATAACAGGTGGTCATGAGTTGCAATTAACGGCATCAACAGCAAATCCCGCTGCTAGTGTTACTAATGGTTTATTTAAAATAGAAACTGACACTATAACTGGCTTGTCTAATGGTGAAAACTTAGGCGTTGAAGTTGGTATGGTTTTAGAAAGTTACAATGATGCTAGTAATAGTAATGCTGTGCAACCTTTAACTAAAAAAGCTATTGTTAGTTCTATAGATTACAATGCAAGCGGTAATAATAAGTATACTATTAAGTTTAGAGCTTATAACGGTGCTGATGAAGGTTTAGACTCTGCAAACTCAGCTGGTAATATTCCTAACATTGCCGCTGGCGATGCTTTAAATTTTAGACAATACAGTATGAATGGACTTTCTCCTAACTCTGCTAAAAATTTAAATTTCTTTAGAGATGGTTCTGAAGGCTCTGCTAGTGGTAATTCAGGCGTTGCAGCTCTTGGTTATGATATAGAGTTTGTTGAAATAGCTAGTAGTGGTGATACAGAAGATTTAGTTCCTACAAACCCTGCTGTTTGGGAAACAGAACACGAAGAAATAAATGACATAGATATTTATTACGAAGCTAGTAACGCAATACCTTTGTTAAAAACAGGAAATACACTAGAAGATGTGATACCTGTTGGTTCTAAAATAGAGCATGTTAGTAGTATTGGTACTGGTAACGAAAACACTATAACTAGCGTAAATGGAAATGTTATAACTTTAGAAAACCCGGCTAAAGTTATAGCTACTGTTCCTTCACATCAAGACCGTGCAGAAATATATGACGATAATCTAGGAGTTTAAAAAAAATTATAATATGGGATTTTTACCAGGACAAAACATAAGAAAAGGCGAGTATTTTAAAATTACTAGACCAGATAATACTGTGATTTTTGTAAAAATTGCTAGTGTAAATAATATCGATGCCACTGGTAGTACAGATACTTTTACATTAAGCCCAAACACAGCAAATATTAGATATGCTTTAAACTGGCATAATTGTTATTCTTTTGGTAATGGTGTAGAATCTAATAGAGTTAGAGATACTTTTAACAAACCTTTTATACAACCTGGCGTAAGAGTTTCTACTGTTTTTGAAGATTATAAAGAAGAAAACAAAAAAAATGGACTTATATTTTCAGGCATTTATTCTTCTGGCGGTGTTAATAGTTTAAATCAGTTTGTACAAGCAAATAAAATAACAAAAGATCTTAACCCTACTCATGGTAGCTTGCAAAAACTACACGCAAGAGACACGGATTTAATAGCTTTGTGTGAAGATAAAGTTTTAAAAATATTAGCTAACAAAGATGCTTTGTTCAATGCTGATGGTAGCCCACAGTTAATATCTAGTCAAAATGTTTTAGGGCAAGCAACACCTTTTGTTGGTGAATATGGAATATCTAAAAACCCTGAGTCTTTTGTACAAGAAGCTTATAGAAGTTATTTTACAGATAAACAAAGAGGTGTTGTTCTTAGATTATCTAGAGATGGTTTAACGCCTATATCTTTACATGGTATGAAAGATTATTTTAGAGATAATTTAAAAGATGCTAATATTATACTAGGTAGTTATGATAAGAAAAAAGATGAATACAACTTAAGCTACTCTACAGGTACTAGCGAAGACTTTGATGACATAACTGTTGACGCTATAACTAACGCTGGCTTTTTTACAGCGCCATTAAACAATCAACTTTTTACTAAATCATTTGGAATTGATAATGATGTTGAATACTCATATAACGGTCAAGACTACATTCAATACGAAAAACTTTTAATTCCTTCCAGTCAAGAAATACTAAACAACAATAAGTATAGAGTTAGCTTTGAATTACTACCTTTTAACGGTAAGTTACAAGGAGACTTAACTGTTAGACTTTTTAACAATGCAACAGGTGTCAACGAATATTATCAACTTAACAATCAAACTTTTCCTGTGTTTCAAGGATTGTCACCTAGCAATGCTGGTGTTTATGAATATATTATAGAACCTAATAATTTTAATACTACAACAGGTAATTACGATTATTATGAAAATACTTTGTTTTTTGAAGGTCAATTTGCAAACGATACAAATGGAAACGCAAATCCTTTGTTGCCTTTTATAGGTACTATTAAAAATCCAAAAATAGAGCTAATAGAAACAATAATAGCGTATACCAACGAAAACTTTAAAACAATAACATTTAAAGAAAATGTAAAAGGTTGGACAAGTCACAAGTCATTTACACCTGAAAGTGGTGTTAGTTGTTCTGGTGATTATTATACTTTTAATAATGGTAAACTATATTTACATCATGACGAAAACGTAGATAGAAATACTTTTTATGGTAACTATACAAACTCTAGTATTGATTTGTTATTAAATGACGCTCCAAGTGTTTCTAAAACTTTTAGAACAATAAGTTATGAAGGTAGTAAGTCTAGAGTTATTGAAAATCAAAACAGTGTTATAGACAATAGTTATTACAACATTGAAGAAAAGAAAGGTTGGTTTGTTGAAGAATTAGCTACAGAAAAAGAGCTAGGAACAATATCTGAGTTTTTACAAAAAGAAGGTAAGTGGTATAATTACATTAAGGGTGTTGATCAAGATTTAAACTTAAATTCTGACTTTGGCTCTAATAATATTCAAGGTATAGGATCTTTAGAAGAAACTCCACAAACAACCTCTGTAGACAACCAAGGTAACATAACTGTCTTAGATAATTTAATTTTAAAGTTTAATGGCAGTATAAATGTTTCTTTACAATTAAATGACACTATATATTTAATTAGCAATAACAACTTAACTCTTGGTACTACTGCGAGTGACATGTTAAAGTATGAAGGTGAAATAATTAATATAGATAGAAATAACAATACAGTTATAGTGAAACAAGTAGACGTTAATGGTAGCGTTGTGTTTAATGCTGGAGACTACATAATGTTTACTAAAGAATCAGCAATAAATAATACTGGTATGTTAGGTTATTATGCTGAGTTAAAGTTTATTAATAATGATACTGAGAAGGCAGAGCTATTTACTGTTGGATCAGAAATATCTCAAAGTCAACAATAAATGGAAATAAAAGAGTTTAATTTTAGTTTAAATGACATTAGCAACCTTGGTGAAGTTAGAAACTTTAGTATAGTTGGTGATGACGGCGCTATATTTAGTTTGGTTTTAAAAAGAACAGTAGGTTCTGTTGTAACTTATTACAATTTCAGTACAGATACTTTTGGCTCTGAATATAAAAGATTAAAAAATAGAAGATGTAATAATGGTATTTTTAACGACTCTATAGTTTTTCCAGCTAGTGGGCTTGGCCCCACTGACGATCCTAATATTTACAATTTATATCTGTATGCTGAGTATGCGCTTGGTACTACACACATTCCTTATGTTGAAGCTCGTTTTACTGACGATACTATTGATATTAACTCTTGTGTAGGTTCTAATTCAGCAGTTTTAGAAAAAATATTATATCAATACCCAAGCGTTGGTGTTAGTATTTCAGCTAGTGCAGTTTCACCTTCTATACCTACGCATTTACAAGGTACTAGCCATTCAAATGCTTCTTTTACGTTTCAAAGAGAAACGTCAACTGGAGTTTTACCTTTTAGTGCTCAAGTTACTTTAGGTTCTACAAAAGTTGGTAGAATATTAAAACAACCACAAGCTAGTGATATAGCTTCTTTTGTAAGTTTTACGCCTCAATACCCTTTACCAATACCTGGTGTCACAGCAAATTTTAATAATGAATCTGGAATAAGCCTAACAATAACTAACCTACCTAGAAGCAGTAGCAACACACTTGTAGTTGCAGAACCTGGTTCTGTTGCTGTTGGAATGACTATTAAAGGAGTTGCTATTGATGGTGTTCATGATATAGATTATCCTGTAATAATTACAGCGGTTTTAGACAACACTATAACTGTTAATAAAAATTTAACAATAGCAAACGTTGTGGCAAATGCAACTATAACAGCAAATGATATAAGATACAGAAGATGGTTAATTCACTCAAACTCATCTGTACATACTTTAGTTCCTGGCTTAGTTTGTATTGGAAGTCACTTGCAAGACAACACTACAATACAAAGATATTTAGATCAAACTACTTACAACACAGAGGTTACAGCTCAAGATGGCAGCGTTACAGATGATAGTTTTACTGTTACTAATTTTGATGTACCAGCTATAGACACTTTAGGTCAAAAGCCAACAATATCTAATGGTGTTATTACTAACCAACAGGGTTATATAACTTTCAATAAAGCACAAGTTGTTAGCACTATGACAGCTACTAAGGCTTATGCTTACGGTCAAAACGCTTTAATAACAACTACAGGTTTAGATGTTAGTTTTACAGATTTAAAAATTGAAGTAGCAGATGTCAATACTACTGTTAACGACGCTGATGCTAACGGTACTGATCCACTTACAACTTTTGACGTTGCTAGTGTTAGTGGTATAATGGACGATGTTAGCGTAATGAGTGGTGTTAATTTAAACTCAGGTGTTACAACACCAGTAGTTACAAATATAAGCAGCAGTACTATAACAGTAACACCAGGTGCTCATAAACTACAAAATGGTCAAGGACTAACTTTCAAAGGTGCTGGTAGAGTTTTTACTTTAAGTGGAAATGTAGAGTTTAATTCTATAACTCCAGTTGGTGGTAGTCCATCATTACTTAGCTTAAGCTTTGATTTAGAAAAGCTAATAGCAGCTTCATAAAGTAAAATAACGCTAAAAAGTGTAACTATATTTTTATAAATTAAATTAAATGAAAATTAGACTTTTTAATAAAGAAAAAGACTTTGAAACACTATATAAATGGTGGGGTGATTGGGGTTTGTTTCAGCATCACCCAGACGCATTACCAAAAAATGGTTTTGTTGTAAGTAAAGATGGTGTCGATATATGTAGTGGTTTTGTATACAGCACTGATAGCTACATTGCTTGGATTGAGTTTGTAACTATGAACAAGTACGCGACTAAAAAACAAAGAGAAGGTGTTTTAGAAAAACTTATGGATGCTTTAGTTGATAAAGCTAAAAACATGGGATTTAAAATTATAATGGGACTAGGAACAGACGGGCAAAATAATAAATCGCCTTTGCTAGCAACATGGAGAAAAAACAATGCAGATATTGTTATAAACAATTTATCTCAATATTATAAAATAATAAATTAAAAAAATAAATATGCCACAAGTAGCAACAATTAAATTAGGAACTGCACTTTTAGTATCTGCTGGTCTTACAGCGTATGGTATGTATAAAGGGCGTCAGGCAAGTAAACAGATGTCTGCAGCTGCCAATGCTCAAGCTGCAGAAACTTTAGCTTTTCAAAAAGAACAACAAGCAAAACTTGATAAACAAAAGGCTATATATAGCGAAATGGAGTTTTCTAACCCATATGCTGGCGTGCAAAACTATTATGAAGGTATGGAAAACACTATGGAAGATCTTACGGTTAGTACTCAAGCTGCGGACTTTCAATTAGAAAGAGGAGAACAACAAAGAGCTAATATCATGAATACTTTAAGAGATTCAGCTGGTGGATCTGGCATAGCTGCCTTAGCACAAACATTAGCAAATCAAGGTGTATTACAAGCTTCTCAAGTTTCATCTCAAATAGCACAACAAGAAAGACAAAATCAATTAGCACAAGCTCAAGCTGCTAATCAATTGCAAATGGCAGAAAGACAAGGTTTGTCAGCGGCTGATATGGCAAGACGTGGTGGTGAAGCTATGGTTCAACAAGCAGAAATGTCTAGGCAATCAACTTTGCTAGGTATAGAATATGGTGGTTTGGCTGGAGCAAATCAAGCTGTACAAGGCGCTTATGCAAATCAAATGTCAGCAATGCAAGCTGGTGCTCAAATGCAAATGAGCAATATTCAAGCTGCTAGCAACACGTTTAACACGCTATACCAAGCTTCAAACGCATAAAAATTTAACAAATGGCAAAAAAACAAGGATTACAACCAATATTAGGAGCTGCAGATTCTACATTAGTAAACTCTGCTTATAGAGCGGCTATTTCTAACAAGCCAGTTAATATGAGGCAACAGTTTCAAAACACGGCCAATGCTCACGCAAACATGCTAAATAGTATATCTAAAAATTTTAAAAGTGTAGTTGAAGGAGAAAAGCTATATAATCAAGAAATGAAAGACACTTTAGATCCATTATATGCTCAGTTTGAAGACGGAACTTTAACAGATGGTTTGCTAGAAAGCAGACTAGGTCAATTAGACAGTTTTAAAGAAGATTGGAAAAAAATACCTAGAGGTAAAGCTGGCGAAGCTGCAAGATCTAAATGGAAAAACAAAGTAAACAGATATTTGTCAGATCAAAAAGGTATTATAGGTACTTTAGTCACTGCTGGTACATTAAATAAAAATGGCGAGCTACACGATTTAAGCGCAAAAGATGCACAAACAGTTACAGCTGTAGCTAATCTACATGGTGGTAAAACTGGAGATGGTGCTACTGCCGTAGAGATTAATAACGCAGATGGTACAACTTCTTTTAAAATTACACCAAAACAAGGTAGTCCTTACACAGTAACAAGTGATGAATTAAAAAACATACTACCTATAAAATACCACAAGTCGGCAGAAAAATTTACTTCAATAAATACAGGTGTTTTAAAAGACGGTAAAACAACTGGGCTTGAATATGGTGATGATGAAAAAACAGCTGTTAGTAATGATGTTGTAAATTTTATTGAAGGTCAAGGTGAGAACAAAGCTGCTGCCTATAGAAGCGCAACTCTTCACAAAGACGGTGGTATGACTATGAGTTTTAAAGAAGCTTTATATAGTAAAGATGGCCTTGCACCTGAAATACTAGATGGTTTAATTTCTGCTGGTCAAATAGAAGATGGTAACAACGATGGTAAAATTGATCAAAAAGATGTTACTATGTTAACTGAAGAAAATTACAACGCAATGGTAGATGGTATACTTGGAGATTACAGGGTTGGTAGTAAAATACTAGGTGATTGGTATGCTAGTACGGAAGGTCAAAGACAATTTGACAAAGGTAAGAAATCAAGAAAAGGTAGTGGCACAACTCCAGGCAAAGGAGACAACACTTCTTTTAAAAGTATAGCTAGTAAAACTGGTAATGTACTTTTAACACCACAAAGCGACGGTAACATATATTTTAGCGCTACACAATTAGATCAGTTTTCTAAACAAATGATAGAAAGAAAAGATTTTGATTTAGGATCAAGCGGTAAGTTTACTTGGGACGAAAATTATTATGGCGAAGGTCAAGGTTCTTATATAAACTCAAAAAACAACAAACCTGTATCTAAAAAAGGTTTATTTCAAGCTTTAACTAATACAGATGGTAAATCACTTACAAACGCGTTTACTTTATCAAACCCTTATAATGCTGTTGAAGACTGGTATAATCCTGGCGGTTTTAGTGAAAAAAGAGAGCTAGTCAAAAATAAGTTTGATGTAAGTAATCTTGCTAGTGATGACAATGCTGTTCGTGATCAACTAAATGATTTGCTTCCTGCAATTGGAACACTAGGAAATGAAAAAGGTTATCGATTTGAACTTACAAAAACATCGCTTGGTAGATTTGGTTCTTTTCAAGTTGGTGATTTTACCGAAGACGCTATTATATTAGTTGATTCAGACAATCAACCCGTGAGAGATCCACAAACAAATGAACCTATAAAAATAATGACTAACTTGTCATCAACTGAAGAGCAAGAAAAACAAATGACTATGCTAAAAGATCTTTTAGGTAGAGAAGACGTTGGGCTTTTAGATAATTTAGTAGGAGAACCTTAAAAATTAATTTATGCCAAATTACAAAAGTTCTACAAGTGATAAAGTATTTACTGAGCAACAAGTTGTTGACACTGCGGCGTCATACGGCATGGGCGTTGAAGATTATATTGATCGTGTTGGATTAACAGTTGAAGGTCAAAGCGAAGATGTTAATTGGTTTGATCAAACTTGGTTAGGTAGAGGTATAGCTGCAGCTAGCACTACAGGTGAAGCTTCTGAACTTTTATTAGAAGGTTCTAATGTAGATATGGACACTGTTCAAGAATTTATAAAAGCAAGAGCTGAACAAGCAAAAACCTACTCACCTTCTGAAGACATGCAGGCTTTTCAAAAGCAATATAAAAAAGAAGGTTCTTCTTGGTCAGCATTTTTTAGAGGTGTCAAGCGTAATCCAAAACTTATGGCTGAATTATTTGTTCAGTCTTTAGGTACTCAAATAGGTACTGCTATAGATTCTGGTGAAGCTAGAACTGCTGCCGCTGCTACCGCTGCGGCTGGGGCTGGTGCTGGAGCTGCTTCTTTCACACCATTTGGTGTAGCTGTTGGTGGATTTGCAGGTGCAATGGGTGGTTTAGCTACTTCAATGGAAGCTGCTTTAACATTTGGTGAATTAATAGAAGAAGAATTAAATAAAGAAGGTAAAGAGTTTACAGACGAAAATATAAAAACTTTATTAGAAGGTCCAAAAGGTAAAACTATAAGAAATAGATCTATTGGTAGAGGTTTAGCTATTGGTGCTATAGAAACACTATCTGGTGGTTTAGCTGCAAAAGCTACTACAGCTACAGCGAGGGCTGTTGCTAAAACAGGTAGAGTTGGTAAAACAGCTAAATTATCAGGAGTTGCCGCTGGTACTGCAACAGAAGCGGTTGGTGGTGGTACAGGTGAAGTTGCTGGTAGATTAGCTGCAGATCAAGAAATGGATCCAGCTGAAATAGGTTTTGAAGCTATAACAGGTACTGTTACGGCTCCAGTTACAGTTGCTTTAGGTTTAAAATCTTATCAAAAACCAACATACAAGCTTAACAAAGAAGATGTAACTTACGAGCAAATGAAAGAGTTTATTGAAACTGCTGACGAAATAGATATTGCAAAAGCTCGTATTAAAATAGAAAATGATTTTACTGGAATAGGTGAAACTGCTGCTAAAAAACAAACAAGAGCTGTATATAAAGCTCAAATAGATGATAAAATTACTGACGAGCAAGACGTAAACGATTTAATTGATTTAGGTGAACAATTAGATGACGCTAAAATTGACGCTAACAAAGAAGGTGCTGCTGCTGTACCTGGCGCTGAAGCTAAAGTTAAAGAAATACAAGGTAAAATAGAAGCTATTATAAACAAATATGCCGGTGCTGCTGCGTTTGGAGAGACAGTTGTTGGCCAACAAGTCCAAGAACAAGTTAGGCAGAATAGAATAATGGACACTGTTGATTTTGCTGAAAAGTCTGGAAAGTTAATAGGTAAAGATGTTGAAGCTGTTAAAGACGGTACTGCTTCTCAAGAACAGTATAATAAAATTTTTGATGAGCTAAAAAAAGAAAACCCTACTAAGTACACAGAAAGCATGAGGCAAGATGTAACAAAGTCTGATGGCTGGATATTAGGTGATAAAATTGTTATAAACAAAGATGTTGCTGGTCAAACAGGCGCAATAAATGTTGGTGCACATGAAATATTACATGGCGTATTAGCTAAACACTTAGATAACTTAACTACAGATCAAAAAGAAACTTTTATATCTGATTTTACAAATACAATATCTAAAGAGTCTAAACAATACATAGAAAATCGTTTAAACAAAAACTACAAAAAATTTATTGACAAAGATCCTAACTGGATAAAAACTACTGATGAGTGGTTGTCTATATATTCCGATGGTATTGCTAAAAAAGAAATAACTTTTAATGAAGGTTCTAGTGTTAAATTAAGAAATTTATTACACAATATCTTTAGAACATTTGGTTATAAAAAAGAGTTTGGCACTGGTATAGCAACATACAACTTTATGCGTGACTATCAAAAAAGTATTACTGAAGGTCAATTAAGTAAAAGAGGTGTTGCAGCTGCGGGCGGTGGTATTACACAAACAAATTTAGCAGAGTCAAGAACTTACCAAGATATTGAAGCTATGAAACCTGCTATAACTTCACCAGATCAAAAAAGAAGAAGCGATGCTATTGTTACAGCCGCTGCTACATTAGAAAATGAAGTAGACAGAAGATTACCTGATGTAGAAGGTATTAGTAGAGAAGAAAGAGTTGATATAGTTAGAGATTTTATATTTGACGGTAATAGAGGTTTAATAGGTTTGTTAACTAAATATAATCCAGAAGTAAACGACAGTATAATGGGTTATTTAAATGGATTTGTGCCTGGAACTAAAATGTCGTTGCTTGATGCTAGACTGCAAGAGTTTTATCAAGATAATCCAAGATTTGGTAACATAATACAGTCTATGGAGCAAGAAGGTGTTGCTGGTAAAGTTGATACATCTACGCCATCAAACCCTATAGATGTTATATTAACAAAAAAAGTATTAGATCAATTTAAAACACCTATATTATCTGGTTTAAACTTTACAAGAAAACAAATTAAAGAAGCAAGAGAAATTGTTGCTAGAATAGTCGGTACTAAACTACCAGCTTTAAATGCTGCTGTTGAAGGTAACAAAACTACAACACCAATTATTGCTGAAATAAAAAAGCAACTTTATTCTAAAAACGGCAAACTTCACAAGCTTGTTTACGAGCTAATGGGTAAAGATAAAGCTGCCCTTGAAGCTTTTTTTAAAAACCCTAAATATAAAAAAGCTATATTAGACTCTTTAACAACTACATGGTTATCTAAATATTTACCTATGGGTGTTCAAAAAGAAGTTAATGGCATAGGTTACACTACAGACCATGTAGGTAGAACAAAGGGCACTAAAGACGGTCAAATTAACTTTTGGAGAGCTTCTGAAGAAGGTCCATACAAAGGTATGACTGATGGTAAGCAAAAAATTAGACGTAATCCTAACGCTACAACTGATGTTACCTCTGCTATGCTGCTAAGTGCTTTTGTTAAAGGTAATACAATGTCAGAAATAAAAAGAGCTGGTTTAGAAAATATATCTTTAGCAATAACACAAGAGTTTGGTATAGAGGTTTTTAAAGCTGATTTAGTAAATGACGGGCCACTTAAAAAAATATTTGAAGGTAGACAAGA
>Ga0181380_1000440_pt1 | contig 18713 bp, 26 predicted proteins | sample 3SPOviralmetaG_FD_130116 | JGI IMG/M metagenome (GOLD analysis project Ga0181380, IMG submission 130116) | Marine viral communities from the oligotrophic San Pedro Time Series (SPOT) site, San Pedro Channel, CA, USA - 3 SPOT_SRF_2009-08-19 | ecosystem: Environmental > Aquatic > Marine > Strait... | reverse complement strand
CTTACTGCGCTGATGAGAACCCTGAAGCGGAGTTTATCATTGATATAGCATTTGAGGGCATTAGACAGGCTCTAAAGAGGGATTTAAGAAAGTACAACGTCTATATCGACAAGCAAAGAATAAATGGAGCTAAGGGGGGCAGACCAAAGAAACCCAAAGAAACCCAAAAAACCCAACCCTTTTTTCAGAAACCCAAAAAAGCTGATAGTGTTAATGTAAGTGACAATGTTAATGCTAATGAAACTATATACAGGAGCTTCGCTCATTTGTCTATGTCAAAAGACGAGTTTAAAAAATTAGAATCCGTCTATCCACAAGAAACAATTGATTCTGTTTTAGATGCAATCGAAAACTTTAAACAAAATAAAAAATACAAATCATTATATTTAACCGCCAAGAATTGGCTAAAGAAAGAAGAACCAAAAAGTGAACATATTAAATTTAAAGCAGCGTGGCAATAGACGGATACAAGGTAACAGAGACAGGAGACATTATTGATAAGATATTTAAGCACCGAGATAATTTTAATAACAAAGGAAAGTATTTAGGTTGGAAAGGATTGGATAAGTTTTATTCTATGCAATTAGGCAACTGCACCGATTGGACAGGATTCCCAATGAGCGGAAAAACACAAGTTCTAATGGAATGCCTTTTGAATACCTCTAAATTTTATGGATGGAAGCATTTGGTTTACTTTCCTGATGTTGGAAGCAACGTTGAGATTGTTGCGGATTTGATCCATAAACTTACAGGCAAGAGTTTTAATCCTAAAGAACGGAATGTAATAAAGGATAGAGAAATACGAAGCAGCTTAGACTGGATATTTCAGCACTTCCATATCCTAACTAAGAAGGATGTAAAAGCAAAGATGACTCCTTTCCAGTTCTATGACTATGCGGTTGAGCTTAAACAAAAAAGCGGATTACAAACAGCAAGCATTGATTCTTGGAAAGACCTGAGCCATCCATACCATGAGTTCGGAGGATACGCACAATATTTAGAGGTTGTCTTACCGTACCGTAATCAAATAGCAGAGGACAACGAATTGCATCTACATACAATCATACATCCAAAGCTAACGGAAAAGATAAACGGAAAGCGAAGCGTGCCGAGCCCATACGATTTAAAAGGAGGATCCGAATGGTTCAATAGCGGTAAGTGCATGATAACGGTACACCGAGAGGACTTAAACTACAATCAGGCTATAATCAACTTTAATAAAATAAAGCCTCGCTCCGCTGGTCAGATAGGTCAACTCATAATGTGGTTTGATAAAGAAAAATTTTTATATTATGAGCAAGAAAATCCAGCGCCTAATGTTTATAATAAAATATACGCCAAAGAAAAATGAACACACTTGAAATATTAAAAGCCAAGATTAACCTAAAGACTACGATCATAAAGTTTAAAGATAGTTTAGACGAACTTGTAGAAAAACACGAAAGCAGAACAGACTTAATAAATTCTATGAAAGAAAGCTTACAAGACATAGAGCATTTTCATTCTGTTTTTAAAGACTTTGAAATAGAATACTATTTAGAATGTAAAGCTAATCTTAGAAACCAAATAATAATAGCAGAACATAAACACGAAATAGACAAGCTAAAAGAAATTATTAACGATGCTAAATTAGAATTATGAAAGTATTAATAGCCTGTGAGGAAAGCCAAAGCATTTGCAAAGAATTTAGAAGTCTTGGGCATGAAGCATATAGCTGCGATTTATTGCCTTGCAGCGGAGGTCATAAAGACTGGCATATTCAAGGCGATGCATTGAAACAAGCCTATTCAGGTAATTATGACCTAATGGTTGCGCACCCCCCTTGCACATATTTAGCGGTTAGCGGAGCTCGTTGGCTATACAATAAAGACGGAAGCAAAAATACAAAAAGATGGAAAAATCAAAAAGAGGCTTTAGACTTTGTAAACAAATTGCTAAATGCTCCAATTAAACACATAGCTTTAGAAAACCCAATTTCGGTAATCAGCAGCAATATCCGAAAGCCTGACCAAATTGTTCAACCCTGGATGTTTGGAGACGAGGCTCAAAAAAGCACTTGTTTATGGCTTAAAAATTTACCATTGCTAAAGCCTACTAACATAGTGGGAAAAGGAGAGTTTATTGAGTTTATAAGCAAAGACGGAAAGAAAAAAAAACAACCTAAATGGTATTTTGAAGCATTGCAAAAAGCAAAAACACCTGAAGAAAGAAGAACATTAAGAAGCAAGACGTTTCCAGGAATGGCGAAAGCAATAGCAGATCAATGGGGAAACCTTACAAACTATTATAAACAAAGTAAATTAGAATTATGAAATGTCCACAATGCGGAGAGCCAATAAAATGGCAAGAACAACACGAATACGAAGACTTTAACTTAGAAGGCGAAGGCGTAATAAACGTACACTTTTGCACTAACATAGATTGTAACGTAGAAGAAGTTTACATATTCCAAAAAGACGATGCCACGTTGTAAAAACTGCAAAGAGAAATTTAAAGCCAAGCACTTTAATCAAAAATATTGCTTTAAGCCTGAATGCGTCAAAGCGTGGGTAGAAACTGCAAAGGTCAAAAATTGGAAGAAAGAAAAGAAGCAATTGAAAGAAGAACTTGAAACCGTTCAAAGCTTAATGAAGAAAGCTCAAAAGTATTTTAATACATATATCCGAGAGCGAGACAAAAAAAAACCTTGCGTATCTTGCGGTCAGCCTTTAGGATCTAAATTTGACGCTGGACACTATTTCAGCAGCGGCACGCACAAGGCAGTCACTTTTGACGAGAGGAACGTTCACGGACAATGCGTGTATTGCAATCAGCATCTCCATGCTAATCTTTTAAATTATCAAATCGGAATACAGGAGCGAATCGGAGCAGATGAGTTAATTGAATTACATGCAAAGGCGCATGAGACAATAAAATATTCAAGGGAAGAGCTGCGAGATATTATAGAGGAGTACAAGCAAAAGACGAAAGCATTAAAAGAATAATTTGCATAAGAGCATAAGAATCCTTAATTTTATATCACTAACAATTAAAATCGTATTATGAAAGGAAAACCTATTGAGGTTTCGGCGACCGCTGGAATCTTATCAATCAAAATTCAAGACAGAGAAATAATTAACGAGCGCATCGGAGACAAATGGCTTTTTGATTTAACTTATGCCGAGGCAATATGCTACAAAGAGGCTTATCATATAGCATCATTATCTCGCTCACAAAAAGGAGACCATAGGGGAGCAAAGGAAATGAGAGCAAGCTACAACAATTTTAAACGATATATTGCGCACTATGAACAAGCGCAGAAATTTACAAACCAAAATCAATAAACACGTTATGAATAAATTAATCGAAAGACTTGGAGAAATCCAACAGCAACTGAAAGCGCCAAAGAATCAATATAATAGTTTTGGCAAGTACAAATATCGCTCATGCGAGGACATTATGGAGGCTGTAAAGCCTTTGCTTAATGGCTTAGTGTTGAACCTTACAGATGAGGTAAAAGAAGCCGCTGGCTGCATGTATGTCGAAGCGACTGCAATGATAACTGACGGTAATAAAGTCCAAGCGGTAAAAGCACAGGCTGGTATTGACATCAATCGCAAAGGAATGGATATTGCTCAGAGCTTTGGATCCTCATCCAGTTACGCAAGGAAGTACGCATTAAACGGATTATTCTTAATAGATGATACAAAGGATGCTGACTCAACTAATACTCACGGAAAGACGAAAGAGAAAAAGAAGCTAAATGCATCTACTTTCAAAAACGCTTTAGAAATGATTGCAAACGGAGAGTATACAGCAGAGAAACTTAAAGACAATTATGCATTAACTCCTAAACAATTAGAGCAACTATGAAAGATTTCAAGATAAGATGCTCCGCAATTGGAAAGATAATGGCTAACAGCCGAACAAAAGGGCAATTAAGCAAGACATGCCAAAGCTATTTAGAGGACTATGCTATTGAGAATATGTACGGATACAGCAAAGACGTATGGAGCAAAGCCATTGATAAGGGTATAGCTGTTGAAGATGCAAGTATTGAGCTTGCCGAGGAGGTTTTGAAGATGGGCGCAATGTCAAAGAACGAGGAGTATTTCGAAAATGAATACTTGACAGGAACGCCTGACGTGCTGAATGAGGATTATGTGCTTGATGTGAAAAGCAGTTACGATGCGACAACATTCCCTTGGTTTAAGAAAGACATACCAAACAAGGACTACTATTACCAGTTGCAAGGTTACATGGAATTGACAGGAAGACGAAAAGCCTACCTTGTTTATTGCTTAGTAGATACACCGACAGACATTGTTGAGGATGAGGTTAGAAGAGTGCATTACAAGCTCAAAGAAATAGAAGACAACCCAATTGTAAGAAACGCGGTAGAAATGCAACATAACTTTGAGAGAGTACCAAAGGAGCAGAGGATAAAATGCTACGAGATTGATTACGATCCTGAGGCAATAGAAAAGATTTACAACCGAGTTAAGGAATGCCGAGAGTATTACGAGACATTAATTCACGAACAATTTAAAATAGAAGCGATATGAATGTAAAAGGAAGATTACATCTAAAAGGGGAAACCCAACAAATCAGTCAAAAATTTGCAAAGAGAGACTTTGTAATTGAAACGGAAGATAAATATCCTCAATTGGTTTCGTTGCAGCTAACGCAAGATAAATGCCCTCTCCTGGATGAGTACGAGGTTGGCGATGCAGTTGATGTTGATATAAACATACGAGGCAGAGAATGGACTTCTCCAAAAGGCGAAGTAAAATATTTTAATACTCTTGAGGCTTGGAGATTTAACCGAGCGCAACCTGAGGAGGTATCTTATGAAAGCAACGATTCTGACGATGTTCCGTTCTAATACGGATTTTTAAATGTTAGTAATTAGCCCAGCAGAAATGTTGGGCTTTTTAGCGTTTAAAAAATAATCATTACTTTTGATTAGATTCTAAACAATGGAGTGGATTGTAAAAGTTCAAGCAAGGCAAGATGATTTTATTCGGATCATTCACGACTTGGGCGAGCATTTTTACGCTGAGGATATTGTACAAGAGTTTTATATCAAGCTAATGAAATACGGAAAGGAAGAGAAAGTATTCAAAGATGGCGAGCCAAACATGGGATATCTTTACACGATTCTTAAAAATTTATTCTTAAATTATCAGCAAGAAAAACAAAAGGTGCGCAAAATAGACATAGAGGACAATCCGATTGCTGTAGAATACGATTACTACCAGCCAAACGATAGCGAAAAGTTAGAAGCTGCAATCATTAAGGAGATGAACACTTGGCAGTATTTTGATAATGGAGTCTTTAGAGTTTATACAGGGATCCAAGATAAACACCGAGAGGATGCAATAAGCATGAGAGCGATTGCCGAAGGTTCTAATATCAGCACAAAGACGATATTCTATACTTTGAAAAGATGTAAAGCCAAAATACGAGAGAAACTAAAAGACGAATACCAATACTTTGTAAAGCAAAAAAACAAAAAGTAAGTCATGAGCAAAGGAATGGAGTGCAAGGAGTTTAGAATAGGCAACAGCAAAAGTGCCAAACGTAAGGTATGGCTGCGAAGGTCATGCGCTCAAGGGCATAAAGACGAACCGTACTATAAAACAGAAAAAGAAATGCTTGAAGATAAGATATACAACTTTGCATCTTTAAGCGAAACAGAGAAAGGAATATACAAAAAACTAAAAAACGATGAGTATAGAAAATCAAATATTTAACCATTACCGAGAACAACAAGCAAAAATCCAGGAAAGCATTAAGCTTTTGGAGGAACACGGATACATCGTGCAAAAGGAAGAGGAGACAAGACCAATATATCGAACCAAGTACATTAAGCAAGAAATACGCAGATTAAAAAGCAAGCTTGTAGGCAACCTAAAAGCGGATACACAAACGCAAAGAGAGATTGACGTAATGGAATCTTTATTATGTATTTAAAACAAAGAAGATGAATAAAATAATAGAAGCGCACAAGTTTTTTTTTAAAGAAAGCAAAAGTTATATGAAAGGATATTCAAATTTGTACTATTACACGCGATTACCAAAAGCGTATTTTAAATATATGTATTTATGTATTAAACCAAAACAAAGAAGATGAGTAAAACAACAAAAAAACGAAAACCAAGAAAGCAACCAGCCAAAGGAGTTGGCGATATAGTTGAAGAGGTATTGGAAAAGACAGGAGCTGCAAAGGTCGCAAAGTTTATTTTAGGCGAAGACTGTGGATGCGAGGATCGTAAAGAAAAGCTCAACGAGTTATTCAGGACCACCAAGAAACCTGACTGCCTACTGGAAGACGAATACAAATGGTTAAAAGAATGGTTTGCAAAAGAATCAACAACTTATAGACCAAGCGAAAGAGATGAGATGATAAAAATATACAGCCGTATCTTTAGAGTAAAAACAAACGCAACAAACTGCGCAAGCTGTCTAAGGGAAATCCATAACAAGATGAAGACGGTTTTTGAAACTTACGAATAATGCAAATAGAAAAAGTAAAAATATCTCAAGTTAAGAATAACCCAAATAACCCAAGGGTAATAAAAAATGATGACTTCCGTAAATTAGTCAAGTCAATCAAAGAAGCTCCTTGGATGTTGCAGTTGCGTTCTATCATAGTCAATGACGATAACATTGTACTCGGAGGCAACCAAAGATTAAGGGCATGCAAAGAGGCTGGATTAAAAGAAGTTTACATAATCAAAGCGAGTTCATTATCAGAGGAACAACAGAGGGAGTTTATAGTAAAGGACAACCTCAGCTCAGGAGAATGGGATTGGGATGCTTTAGCAAATGAATTTGAGATTGAAGATTTAGAAAATTGGGGTTTAGATTTGCCTGTTGATTTAGCGGTGCAAGAACTTGAGGCGGAGGAAGACGATTACGAAATGCCGAACGAAATAAAAACGGACATTGTACTTGGCGACTTAATAGAGATAGGAGAGCATAGATTACTTTGTGGAGATAGTACGGATTCAGACCAAGTTGCAAAGCTAATGAATGGCGAGAAGGCAGATATGGTTTTTACTGACCCACCTTACAACGCGTTAAAAAGTTGGAATAAAAAAGTCGGTAAATCAGAAACAAAACTTGACCCAAAGAATTGGTTTAAGAACGATGATATGGAATGGGATGAGTTTAATCAATTTTTATTAGATGCTTTTAAAAACTTTAATTCTCATTCGATATATGTTTGTTGTGATTACAGAATATTTGATATTGTAAAAAAGAACATTGAATTGTGCGACTATATAATGAAGCATTGTATAGTTTGGAAAAAAAATATGTGGGGACTTGGTAAAAGATATAGATTTCAACACGAGTTTATTGTATATGCTACACAACAAAACGACTCTCCATTTTTTGGCAATAATTCTCAGTCTGATGTTTGGGAGGTTGATGTTGATCGAAAAACGGAACACAACACGCCTAAACCAATTGCTTTGCCATCAATAGCTATTAAAAACAGCTCAAAAGTTAATAATATTATTCTTGATGTTTTTGGTGGCAGCGGTTCCACAATGTGCGCTGCTCATCAAATTAAAAGAAAATGTTATATGATGGAGCTTTCTCCTAATTATTGTCAACTGATTATAGACCGTATGCTAAAGCTTGATAGTGCGTTAGAAGTAAAGATAAACGGCAAACCATACAAAAACACGAACAATGTCTAACAAGAATCTAATACCATTTAAAAAAGGCGAATCAGGAAACCCAAAAGGCAGACCTGTTGGAAGTAAAAACCGAAGCACAATAGCAAAGAGATGGCTATCAGTTGAGCAAAACCTAAAGAATCCTTTAACGAGCGAATTGGAAGATATGAGCCAAGAGGATTTGATGACTTTAGCCCTAATCAAAAAAGCAAGGGAAGGAGATACCCAAGCTTATCAAAAATTAATGGATAGCGCATACGGTGCGCCATTGCAACAAATCGAACAAACAAATATAGAGCAACCTTTATTCCCTGATGTTACAGAGGACGACAGCGATAAATAAAATACTCGCTCTCAAAAAGCGAATCAAAATAATTCAGGGAGGCACATCCGCTGGCAAGACTTTCGGCATACTTCCTGTGCTCATAGACAAGGCAGCAAAAAAAAGCGGATTAGAAATAAGCGTAGTTGCCGAGAGCATTCCCCACCTTAGGCGCGGGGCGCTTCGCGATTTCTTGAAAATTATGAAATGGACAAATCGTTTTCAGGAGGATCGTTTCAACAAGAGTCATTTAAAATACGAATTTGCAAACGGAAGCTTTATAGAATTTTTTAGCGCAGACGATGCAAGCAAACTCAGAGGAGCGAGAAGAGATATTTTATACATCAACGAGTGCAACAATGTAACCTTTGAAGCTTACAACGAACTTTCCATACGAACAAAAAAAAGCATATATCTTGACTTTAATCCAGCCAATGAGTTTTGGGTACATAGAGAGCTAAAAGACGAATCCGATGCTGATTTTATAATATTGACATACAAGGACAATCAGGCACTTGACGAGGGTATCATCCAACAAATAGAAAAGAATCGCTTAAAAGCGACGACAAGCGCATATTGGCGCAATTGGTGGACTGTTTATGGCGAGGGCAAGGTCGGTCAATTACAAGGTGCGGTATTTACGAACTACAAGACGATTGATAGAATACCTGATGAGGCGAGATTGATAGGAATAGGATTAGACTTTGGATATTCTGCGGATCCAACTGCAATAATCGGAGTCTATAAATACAACGAGCAAAGGATCCTGGATGAGATGACCTATCAAACAGGATTGCTTAATTCAGACATAGCAAAGAAATTGCCTAAAGACGTACCTGTTTATGCAGATTCTGCAGAACCTAAATCAATCGCAGACATTCAACGCTACGGAATCACGATTAAAGGCGTAACGAAAGGCAAGGATTCAGTTAATTACGGAATTGATGTAATGCAAAGGCAAGACTATTTGGTAACATCGCAAAGCACAAACCTAATTAAAGAGCTGCGGAGCTATTGTTGGGATAAGGATAAAACAGGCAAGCAACTAAATAAACCTATTGACAAATTTAATCATGCGCTGGATGCCGTCCGCTATCATGAGATGGAAACAATAGGCTTAAATAAAAACTTTGGAGAGTATTCGATTCTTTAGGGTATACAAATCAAAAATAAAAAGGTTATAGGGTTATGAAAGTAGATTTATTACTACCAAGTTCACTAAGCGAAATACCATTATCAAGGTATCAAAAATTCGTAAAGACGAAAGAGGCTTCAAATGATGAGGAGTTTATCGCTCAAAAGATGATACAAATATTTTGCGGAATAGATTTATCGGAGGTAGGTAAAATAAAAATGAAAGACTTAAACGGATTGATTACGCATTTTACAGAAGTGTTTAGCGAAAAGCCAAAGCTTGTTAGGCATTTCAAAATAAAAAATATTGAGTTCGGCTTTATTCCGAAGCTTGACGAGATTACTTTCGGAGAGTATGTGGATTTGGAAAACCATTTGCAGAATTGGGAAACCTACCATAAAGCGATGGCTGTAATGTACAGACCGATAAAAGAAAAAGTAAAAGACAAGTATTCAATAGTTGATTACGAGCCTAATGAAGATATGCAAGATTTGATGAGGTTTGCGCCTTTGGATGTTGCGATAAGTGCCTCGCTTTTTTTTTGGACTTTAGGAAGCGAATTACTGACTCATACTCTCAGCTATTTACAGAGCGAACTGAAGACGATGACGAATTCCAGCAGTACAGCGAAAGATATCTATTCGGAAAACAATGGGGATGGTATAGTTCAATCTATGCGCTCGCTAAAGGAGATGTTACCAAATTTGACAAAGTTACAGGATACCGACTTACTAAATGTCTCACATATCTCGCTTTCGAAAAACAAAAAAACGAAATCGAAGCAAACGAACTTAAACAACAAATGAGAAGATGAATTATTTTGATATTATAGATAAACTAAAAACACACTTTGAATCGGATCCGATAATCAACACCGTAACTCAAGGAGATATATTTGAAATTGACTTAGCTAAACAAACCATATTTCCGCTTGTGCATTTAATTGTCAATACAGCAACATTCGAGCAAAGCGTGATTAGGTTTAATATCTCAATCTTGGCGATGGATATCACAGACATATCAAAAGACGAAAGTCCAAATAAATTCGATGGCAATGATAATGAGCTTTGGGTACTTAACACAATGCTATCCGTTCAGAATAGATGCTACGAGCTTTTAAGGAGAGGCGATTTATACAGCGATAAGTTCCAAGTAGATGGGAATGTAACTTGCGAACCTTTTACTGAGAGATTTGAGAACAAGCTCGGTGGCTTTACAATGACTTGCGACATACTCATACCTAATGACATGACTATCTGCTAATGGCTCAATTTGACAACATACAAGACTTGCTAAATGACTTCCGAGATAATGTTATCCGAGAGGCTAAAAGTAATCTATCCAGTCAAAACACGAGTGGAAAGCTTAGAGATAGTCTAAAGTCTTATGTAAAGGAATCAAAGAACTCGGTGCAGATAAGTTTTGAAATGGAAGACTATGGATTCTATCAGGATCGCGGAGTGCAAGGTAAAAAAAGTGGTAAGAGTTTAGATGGCTACAAATACACGAATAAGATGCCTCCCTCCAAAGCATTTGATAAATGGACAGTAAGAAAAGGCATAGCGCCGAGAGATAAGCAAGGCAAATTCATAAAGAGAAAGAGCCTTAATTTTTTGATAGCTCGAAGCATATTTAACAAAGGAATAAAACCTACGTTGTTTTTTACAAAGCCATTTGAGAAGTATTTTAAAAGGTTGCCTGATGAATTAGTAGAAAAATACGGTTTGGATATAGAAAACTTATTCGACCAAATAACAGAAGAAAATTTTAAAAGATTAAGCAAATGAATGTAGCAAGGTCGCCATACAATATAGAAGTAGATTTAACAGGGGTGTCTGGAGTGACAGGCTCAAAGGTAGAGGTCTTTCTTTGGAATACAGGAAGCCAACCAGTATCTCCTCAATATACTTTAAGCAAGCTAATTCCAGCATCGGACAACCTAAAGATGTATTACAACATATCGCCTTATGTTAGGGAGTATTTTACTTTTACCAATTGGCAGAATGTTTATAATTCCTATGATACCGACATCAGCACAAACTTTAAGGTAAATGTAGTTTTTAAGAAATACAAAAAGCTAACTGATGGAACTTATACGCTTTTAAGCACAAGCAGCGCTTTAAATTTTATGGATGGCTTCAACTATTACATGGAAGGATTTAATACAATAAGCAGTACGGTGTTTTTATCTGAGGGAACTTATTTCTATAATCACGATTCAGGGCAGCTAAATACGGTTATAACAAATATGGCTGGAACATTTGACGTAGACCTTGCGGTTAGCGATGCAATAAAATACACTAACTTATCTACAGGAGCAACTCACACGGTAACAGCAACAACGGCTGGAATCAAAACATTCAGCCGAGTATATTTGCCCAATATAGCTGTAGGAAATAAAGTCGAATTTTTAGGAGGAGGTTCTGCTGTAAGATGGACAGGAACATTTAAGCCACAATGCGAACCAAAGTATTCGCCTGTTGCGGTTGACTTTATAAATCGCTACGGATCCTGGGCGAGAATCTTTTTCCAAAAAGCCAAAACACGAAACATAGAAGTAAAGGCAGATAGCTACAAAGTAAATCCAAGCGTTTTACCTTATGTACCTACAAGCGAAGGACAAGTAAGAGAGTTTAACAAAAACGGTAAAGAAACAATAAAGCTAAATACAGGCTTTGTAAATGATTTATATGGAGAATACATCCAGGAGCTGCTTCTGAGCGAAAAAGTTATGCTTTATGATCCGCAACAAGAAGACGGTTTAGCTGCTGCCGCATATACTCCTGTAATTCCTAAAGAGAAAACTTTGCTTAAACAAAAAGGAATCAATGACGGTACAATAAACTATACGCTTAGTTTTGATTTTGCTTACGATGTTATTTCAAATGTAGTTTAATGAGAACGGTACAAGTTTACATAGAAGGGCAGAGGCTTGATTTATTTGATGACGAAACAATCAACGTCACATCAAGTCAGCAAAACGTGCAAGACATTAGCAAAGTGTTTAGTGACTTTTCGCAAAGCTTTAGCGTTCCAGCAAGCGCAACCAACAATGCAATCTTTGAGCACTTTTATCAAAACGATGTTGATAGCACCTTAGACTTTAACATAAGACGGAACGCAAATATTGAAATTGATTTAACGCCATTCCGAACAGGGAAGATAAGCCTTGAAAAATCAGAAGTAAAAAACAATAAAGCATACAGCTATCAAATTACTTTCTACGGAGATTTAGTAAGCCTAAAGGATACCTTTGGAGAGGATTTCCTTACAGACTTAGACCATCTGCAAACTTTCAATTTTACTTATGACGCTACGAATGTAAAGAATAGAATAATTGACGGAGCTACGGATTACGATGCAAGATTCCCATTAATAAGCACAGAGAGGTCTTGGCAGTACGGTGGGGGAGGTTCTAACGACATTTCTGTAGGCGCTGGAGCAATAGCCTACAATGACCTTTTTCCATGTCTTAAAATCAGTAAAATATTTGAGGCAATAGAGAACAAATACACGATTGACTTTCAAGGAACATTTTTAGCAGATAAAAGATTTACCGAGTGCTTCCTTTGGTGCAGACCAGGCGACTTATTGCCGACTGACATTCCTGGAACAAATACGCAAAATCTAAGCTTTGATACAATAGGGCAGTTTTTAGAATACGAGTATATCGGAACAAGCGAAGCTGGACAAGGCAGTCATCAAGTTACCTTAAACATAACGCCAAGCAACGACACAATACAATACACCGTTTTAGTTTATGATTTTGGAACGCCTTTCACTACAATTACAGGAACAGGACAACAAGCACTTGCAATAATTGATGAGCCTGATGCTCCTGAGAGTTTAAGCAGAATATTCAGCTTTCAAGTCTTTGCTGCTTTCCCTATGGATATAGAAGCAACGGTTGTAAAATCATTTACATCTTTTGGCGAGGATCCTACAAGTCCAGGAGACTTCATAGAAACCGTCTTAACGGATGCATACAGTACGCCATCTTATAGCTTACTTGGTCAAGTCAATTTCAATAATTTAATTCCAAGAATGAAGGTTGAAGATTTCTTTGCTGGTATTCTAAAGGAGTTTAATCTGACATGCTACGCGCTGTCAAGCAATGTCTATCAAGTTGAGCCTTTAACGGATTGGTATAGCAAAGGAGCGATTGTAGATATTACCGAATACACGGATATAGAAAGCATAAAGATTGATAGAGTAAAGCTTTATAAAAAAATAGTATTTGAATATGAGAAAAGTCAAAGCGTAATCAACAAGAGATTCTTTGCTTTATACAATCGCGAATACGGAAACTTGGAAGCGGAGTTTAATTACGATGGTGGCGAGTACAAGATAAAAGTGCCTTTTGAGAATTTGCAGTTTAGTAAGTTCTCAGGAACTAATTTACAAGTAGGTTATGTTCTAAATGAGAGCTTAGAGAAATACGAAAACAAGCCTATTCTATTATACAATACAGGCAACTTTGCAAATACGTTTAAGTTTGACAATGGCTCATCAATAGAAACTTTATCAGCGTGTCAAATATTTGGGCAAGACCTAAACCATGAGAATACGGATTACAGCCTAAACTTTGGCAATGAAGTAAGCACATTCCTATTAACTCCAGTTACGTTTGGATTATATGGGACTTATTACTTTCCATACCTTGCGAATTTATTTAATCTTAAGAATAGAGAAACAAGCGTAAAAACAATCTTGCCGATTAGCTTGCTTACAAATCTAAGGCTAAATGACCGCGTAATTATTAGAGATAAACGATACGTCATAAACGACATGAAGTCAAACCTTACAACAGGAGAGGTAAACTTTACTTTATTAAATGATTTTAGTCCTTTGATTAGCGACGGTCAAAGTCCGTCAATTGATCCGCTCTTACCGTCATTAGGAAGCCAATGTATCGACGTTAGAATTTTATTTCCAAACAATGCAGTAAGCGCAGCTATTACAACAACGGCATCCGGGGTTACAATTACCCCAAATAGTTTGACATCAGACGGCACGGTCAACATTTGCATTCCAGCCAATACAAATACGCTACAATTGATCAAAACGGAAGACGATGCAGACTTTATAAATACGGAAAACTTTATAAGACTAAGCACAGAACAAGGCAGCGTTCACATTTATACAATTACGGTTACTTACACTTATGCAGATGGCACAACGGTAGCTAATCAAATATTTATACAACAACAACCATAATGCTTAAGAACATAATAGACTTACTACAAATAGACGATTTCTACGATGGCAACCATGACGTTCAGGTAGCTAAAGGCTTATACAATTTAGAGAAAGGGATAAAAGGAATATTCAAGCAAAAAAAGAGAATGCAGATTCTCAAAAAAAAGAATTCAGAACATCTCAAAAAAATTAAAGAGCTATGATTAAAAAGGTACTTGAGCTAATAACCAAAACAAAAGGCGTTGATGAGGCAACAAAAGAATTTGATGACTTAAGCAAAGCAACAAACAAAGCTGCCGACAGCGCGGATAGGTTAGATGCAACTTTTGAGGATGTTTACGGAGAGCTACAACCGCTTACCACAAGAATGGGAGAGGCGGAAGACCGTCTTTATGAACTTGCTCTTGCTGGAGATACAACTTCAAAGGAATATCAAGACCTTTTAAAGAGCGTAGGTAATTACAGAAAAGTACAAATCCAAACAGACTTGGCGGTTGATGCAGCAGCGACAACATTAAGCCAAAAACTTGGAGGCGCATTGACAGGAGCAACAAGTGGCTTTGCTGCGGTTCAGGGCGTAATGGGATTAGTTGGATCCGAATCCGAAACCTTAGAAAAGACGCTTCTAAAAGTTCAATCAGCTTTAGCATTACAACAAGGTGTTCAAGGTGTCCTGGATTACTCTAAAAGCATCGGCTTAGCAAGCAAGGCGACAAAGGCTTTTAATCTTATTGTAAAAGCAAACCCTCTTGCATTATTGGCAACAGCTCTTATTGGAATTATTGGATACTTTGCCGTGTTTACGGATGCCATAGACGTAGCGGTACAAGGCTTAAAAGATTTTGGCGATTGGATTGGTCTTACAAATTTTGCAGAACAAAAATTAGAAGACGATAGAAAGAAAAGATTTGAGGAGCAACTAAAGCGCAGTAAAAGAACAAATACTTTAGCAGAACAAGCTCGGCAAGATGCAAAGGAACAAGCAGCGGAGGAGAAAAAATTGCTTGAGGAAAGACAAGCAGCTTATGAGGCATATGCAGCAGCGAGACTTGCGGCAGCGAGGCAGATTCAAGACCTTGAAATCCAAATCATGGATGAGGGCATGCAGAAAGAGCTTGCAATGAATCAACTTAAGTTTGACCGCCTAATTGAAGACACTAAGAAAAACACGGAACTAAATGCCAAAGAAAGAAAGCGAATAACAGAGATATTTTTATTTCAACAGCAAGAAGCTGAGAATGACATAAGGAATAAATTTAGACGAGAGGAGCTTGACGAGGAAGAAAATCAAATTGTAAGCTTGCAAGGCGTTGTTGAGAAGGGCAATCAATTAGCGCTTGATGGATTAAAAAACCAAGCAGATAAAGAGATTAAAATAGCTCGCGAGAAAAACAAAAAACTCGAAGAACTCGAAGCCTTAAGTTCAGACAGAAAAAGAGAACTTGCAGTAAATGCAGCAAGCGATACCTTTTCTACTCTTGCAAATCTTGCCGAGTTATTTGCTGGAGAATCTAAGAAGCAACAAAAGAGAGCGTTTAAAGTGCAGAAAGCTGCAAACATAGCGCAAGCAACCGTAGATACATTTTCAAGCGCAATAGCGGCTTATAAAAGTCAAGCGGCTATTCCTGTTGTCGGTCCTGTTTTGGGAGGTATTGCGGCAGCGGCAGCGGTATCGGCTGGATTGCTAAACATCAAGAAAATTAGCCAACAAAGATTTGAAAGCGGAGGAGGAACTGATGGAGGAGGCGCAGACTTTGCTCCAGGAGGAGGAGGAGCGCAAGCACCACAATTTAATGTAGTCGGAGACAGCGGTGTAAATCAACTCGCGCAATTACAGCAACAGCCTACAATGGCTTATGTGGTCAGCGGAGAGGTTACAACAGCACAAGCTTTAGATAGAAACAGAGTACAAAACGCAACATTGTAAATTAATAAATAAAAAAAAATGAGAATTGTAGAGTTAATAATTGACGAACGTGATGAGAACAGCGGAATAGAAGCAGTCAGTCTTGTCGAAACACCAGCGATAGAGGAGAACTTTATTGCATTGAATAAGCAAGAGGTAATGCTTGCCGAAGTAGATAAGGAAAAGCGGTTGCTTATGGGCGCGGCTTTAATTCCTAATAAACAAATCTACCGTAAAAACGATAAGACAGGCGATGAGTATTACATATACTTCAGCAAAGATACGGTACGAAAAGCTTCGGAGTTATTCTTTAAGCGTTCAAACCATCAGAATGCAACCTATGAGCATAAACAACCAATCAAGGGAACAACGATTGTTGAGTCATGGATCGTTGAAGGAGAGCAAGACAAATCAAGACACTACGGTTTAAATGTGCCTGAAGGAACGTGGATGGTATCAATGAAAATTGACGATGATAAATTATATCAAGAAGCCAAGTCAGGCAAATCTATTCGCGGTTTTAGTATAGAAGGATATTTTGCTGATAGGTACGATTTTCAAAAAGACGATTCATTCGAGGACTTGCAAAAGCAAATGTTAGTAGAGGAACTTAAAGAGCTTCTAAGCAAAGAAGAACTTGCTTCATACAGCGACTATCCTGATAGCGTAAAGAACAACGCAAAGCGAGGCATAGAGCTTAATGAGGCGGTTGGAAACAAGTGCGCGACTCAGGTGGGAAAAATTCGCGCCCGTACTTTGTCGCAAGGTGGTGCGGTGTCGGAGTCCACGATTAAGAGAATGTTTTCTTACCTAAGCAGAGCCGAAACTTATTTTGATTCTGGAAACAAAGAATCTTGTGGATATATTAGTTACTTACTTTGGGGAGGCAAATCTGCAAAGAATTGGGCAGAATCTAAACTTAAGCAAATCGAACGAGAGGATCTTGCAAGTATGTTAATTGACGAGGACTTTGCTATAATAGATGACAGGCTTGCTTATAGCTCAAAACAGAAAGCGGAGGAAATGGCTAAAGATTTAGGCATTGAGGGAACGCATGAGCATGAATACGAGGGCAAGGTTTGGCATATGGTAGGCGAATCTCATAGCGTTGATATGTATGGCAAATGCAAAAAAGGATATGTAAAGAAAAACGGTAAATGCGTAAAGAAATGAGAAAGTCAAAAGAAAAAGAAACAAAAGGAAAATCAAGTCCTAAAGGAGGCAAAAGAGGTTGCCTATGCAAGGATAACACTTATTCAGCAAAGTGCTGCGATGGTACTCTCAGAGCGCAAGGAATAGGAAAAGTTTAAACGAATTTGCAACAAGACCTATAAATAAAGGTTATAGGGTTAAAAGAAAGAAAATTTTATAAATGGAGCCACAAGTAAACAGAATTTTTAGCCGATTAGGCAAAGCAAAAACAGAATTAAAATCTGAAAGGCTTGAACTTGGACTTATTGACGATTTAGATAAAGCGTTAGACCAAGGCGAAGATATTATAAACGGATTGAAAGAAGACAATAAGCGTATGTCGGATATGCAAAAGGTTGTTGATAGAGAATTAAAAGCAAGAGAAAAACTTTTAACAAATCGTGAAAAAGCTTCAGATAAGTATTTTGATTTAGAAGATAAGTTTATTGCAGCTAAACAACAGCTTGAAGATGCTAATAAATCTTTGAAAAGTAATGAAAATCAAATAGAAGGTTATGAAGCAGAAGTTGCAAAAGCAGAAAAAAGCAAAGCGCCAAAAGTAAAAAAAGCTCAGAACCTTTTAAATATATTTGATAAGAATTTGCAAAAAGCAGAAGCAGCGGCAAGAGATTTAGGTTTAAAATTGCCTATTGCTAAATACAAAAAAATGCAAGACAATTTAAGAAAAAATCTATAAACACGAATAAATAAACAAAATGAAAGATAATTCTATTTTAAACAAAGTAAGAGAAGTTTTAGGCTTAGAGGTAAAGCTTGAGCAACGCAAATTAGATGACAAGGTAACTGTCATAGAAGCAGAAACTTTTGAGCAAGGCGAGGAAGTTATGATTGTAACGGAAGACGAACAAAAAATTGCTTTACCTATTGGCGAGTACAAAATGGAATCTGGAGAGATTCTTGTAATTACCGAAGAGGGAATCATTGGCGAAATCAAAGCAGAGGAAGAAGTTGAGGAAGAGGTAAAAGAAGAAGTTGTTGAAGAAGAAGTTGAGGCAGCTACGGAAGAATCTAAGCCTATCAAAAAAACGGTTGAATCAATCGTAAAAGAAACTTTCTTTTCTGAAATGGAAAAATTGAAAAAGGAAAACGAGGAGCTTAAATCTCAGCTCCAAGAATTGAGCAAAGAGGAAGTAAAAGAAACGGAATCTGAAACAATTACAGAAGAGGTTAACGAAGAGGTTGAGTTATCTGCTGAAGAGCCAAAGGCTGAAGTTGAGGCAGCAGCTGAACCCATAGTACACAATCCTGAGAACAAAGCTAAGAAGGTTG
>Ga0181380_1000439_pt1 | contig 18733 bp, 22 predicted proteins | sample 3SPOviralmetaG_FD_130116 | JGI IMG/M metagenome (GOLD analysis project Ga0181380, IMG submission 130116) | Marine viral communities from the oligotrophic San Pedro Time Series (SPOT) site, San Pedro Channel, CA, USA - 3 SPOT_SRF_2009-08-19 | ecosystem: Environmental > Aquatic > Marine > Strait... | reverse complement strand
GTGTCAGATGACGTCGTGTCGTAAGTAATCGTAAGATCGCCCGCCATTTCTTAGCCGTTGATCTTCATAGGGCGAACGCGCTGCGCGATCAAAGCGTCAGACGAACCAACAGGCTGCGCATTCATCAAGCTTTCAAGAATGGCAAAGAATGTCTGGATTTGCTCTTTTGTAATCCCTTCAGTTTCGTCGCGCGCACCCAGAACAGTGCCAGCAGGCAGTGCGTCAATGTCTGATTTGAACTTCACCACGTAGCGACGAATCAGCAAATCCATAGAGGCATTCGTCGATGTGTATTCGTGGATAGCTGGTAGGTATTCTTCGCGGATGAACTTTTCAAGAATATCGTATGCCATAGTCTTTACTCCGTGCAGATTGAGATTGTGAATGGGCCGAATGTGAAGCCCCAGAAAGCATCTGTCCCCAAGGGCGAAAGCCCCCAGTCAAAGGGGTGAAGGCAGATCCGAAAGCTTTGAATTTTGCGGCGAGTGCTCAACATCACGTCACCGTCAGAACAGTGCCGTCTGTTCCGCCATCATCGCCAAAGTCGAGTGTCACGCTGTCGCCGCTGGAAAGGGTCAAGCCAGACCCATAATCCCAAACGCCAATCAGCGGGTCGCCCACCGCAGTGTCATTGTAGATGTAGACGTAGCGAAATGTTGCAACGGCCCCGCCGCTGGCAGTGATAACAATGTCATCCGCGCCCAGCGTCGCCGTGCCAGACGAAAGGACCCAGCCGACGTTTTCGCAAACGCGGTCAGTCGCCATATCGTCCGAATAGTTTGTGTAGCTGATCTCGGTGACGTTCGCCAAAACGCCATTTCCGTCAGCTGTGGGGTTGCTGGTTTCAGACGCCGGGGTGGTGTTCGAAAGAGCGACCTTTAAGGTGTGGGATCCGAAGTTGTGAACAGCGTTCCCTAGGTCTTCAACGAAGTCGTTGATCTTTGTGAATGCAGCCATTTTGGTTTTCCTTTCAGGTGTTCAGTTGCGCCATACGGCGAGACGAGCGGTCGCCAAACCACCAACCATAGGCCATTGCCGCAAGGTCGATCACCGCGAAGGTTGCTGTCTCTTGATTGATGCTGTCGCCTGCTTGATAGCAGAGCCAGACTGCTGCAGCGCCCATGCCGATTGTCAAGGCAGGCCGGATGAGAGAGTTGATGTCATTGACCCACTGAGAAGAATTCCTCAGGCTGGCGATTGCGTGATTTGTGTTGCTTTCTGCGACTTGCATTTCGAATTCAATCAAAGCGTTCTCGCGCTCGCTTTCTTCCTGTGCAGAGCGAACTTCGCTGTGAAGCTTGATCAGGGCCAATTCATGTTCGCGCTCGGCCTGAAGTTCTGCCACCTTTGATTTCCGATCAAGGCTCTTGCTGAACATCTCAAGACCTCTGGTTACGAGAGAAAACCCGCCACCAGTAAGCATAGAGAGGACTACGCTCCCAACTGTTGCAATCATTCCACTTCCTCCTGTCTAAACCTTGCCGGGACCGCCCAAGACTGGCCCCAATGCCGTCGCCTTCCGATATCAACGTGAAGAAAGCTATTATAGCCTCCGAACCCGGTAAAGCCGATATCAGCTGCCGTGTCCTTTAGAAGCTTACGATCGGCCTCGCTATAACCTCTCGTCGTTATGTCAAAAGCTTTCCCAAGCTTGTGCTGGCTCAGCGGCGCGCCCCCTACGTTAGCGTTATGGACGGGGCAGCGATAGGCGCTTGTTATCCGCAATGGCTTCCCAAGGACATCCCTGAGGTTCTGCAGACGGATCAGTGCGTCAGTTGAAATCTTAACCCTTCCACAATGCTTGCAGGCGAGCTCTGACGGTGAGAAATTTGGAGCCGGCCACGAAAGGGGGGCAGGTTCGCCCTTTTCAAGTTCGTATCGGTCTGGCAGGGGCGCAGGCTGGCTGTTGGAGGGCGATATCAAAGGCTCTGGGGGTATTTGCTCAGCAGCGACAAGCATCCCCCTTAAATCGCCTATAAATCCTGACCACACACTCATTGAAAGTCCTCCACTGGCAGAACATAGAAACGATCAGACATTGGTGGCGTTATTGACTGAAACCCATCACACCTTGGGTCGCCAGCGTCTGGCTGAAGAATAGGCGAATAAGAGTACCAGCCTTCACGAGCGATCGAAGGTATGATCACATCTGCAGTGAAGATTATGAACCCAGGAGTTATGTCTGCTTTTGTCGCAATAATTCTCACAGTCAAACTTGTGTCGATTCTTCCGAGCTCATAGCTGTGAAACCTTTGGATTACCCATGTGTCGCAATCACTCGTCCGGCGCAATTGGTATGTTACAGGAACAACGTCCCCCGGATTATAACGGATGGACTGGTCCACAAGACCAACGCCCCTGAATTCTAGATAAGGCGATGATGGGACAAACGAAAGGCGCTGCGAAAGGAGAGCGAGTGTGTTGTCTAGCGCGACAACTTTTCGGCCAAGGGTTTCAGTCTCTTCAGAAAGGGGCTCAACTTGATTTGACATCCAATCTGTGACGATCTCTTCAAGCCAGACCCTCCAAACGACAAATCCCAAAATGCCGATTATTGCACAGACGACACTCGCCAAATACAATAGGGCCTTTACATCATCGGCAAGACGTTGGAGCCATCGGCTCTGATGTTCAGAAAGAGTCATTGTCTATCCTCACATTGCAGCAATCAAAAAAGCAAACAGTTCATCATAGCGAACCGAATATTGCATCTCTCCGTTAACTTCGTCTCGGCAGAGCATGCCATAGGCGAAAGGGTCAAGCCCTTCATCTTTGAATGCAGCTTCCAACTCTTGGGCGATGATCCCGAAATGATACCGGGCGCCAGACCCTTTTTCTTCAAAAGAAGCTTTCATCCGATAGCGCCGCAGAAGTCTTTTAGCAGCCACAGCGACCCGGCGTTCTGCATCATTCAGCTTTTCCACATCAGTCTTGAAGTTAAGGTCCGACGTCTGGATAGTGCCATTAACTGCGTAGACTGCCGCCCATCGGAAGCTAGACGACCCCAAAAGCATTGTCAGCGGCCTGAGTGGTGCAACGGCTGTTGTCGAAATCTGCAATCCGTCGCTTGTTCCGCCAGCAGCAATAGCGACTTGGTTGCTGCCGATCCTTGTCATGCCACTGTCTTCGTCACCATCAAATGAATATGTGATGCCTCCTGTCGTAACACCAAGATATTGGCCGACATTAAGCGTCATATCCCCATTTTGATTAAGTGACCACAACTCTGTGGATGCTGCCGATATCGACCCGTCAACAGTTATCCTGCTTTCGCCAGAACCATCAATTTTGTAGTGGTGCTGAAAGCCGTGCGTCCCGATATTTGTTGCCGCGCCACTATAGGACGTTGTCGCCGCGACCATATAAATTCCGTCTTGCGTTGGGACATATGACACGACCTTTGCCAAGGTGCCATTGCCCCCAACATCAACAACCCCGTCGCCCTTGGGAGATAGAGTGATATCAATGTTCGTGTCGTCGCCTTCGGAAGATAGGGTCGGGCTGCTGCCGGTTGCCGCGTTGGCAACGGCAAGATTGTTAACGGCGCTTGTTGTCGTGCTGGCGTTGAAGACGATCACACCATTTTCATCGCGCAGGTTGCCAAAGAAAGAGATTTTGTTTTCCGAGGCGTCGTGAAACCATACCACATTCCACGTCGTGCCGTCATACTGATAAACCCGCTCGGTCGCTGTGTCGAAATGCAATTGCCCAGCGACTGCCGAAGACGGCGCAGACGTGCCTGAATTCATCGACTGGATAGCACCAAGCGCGTTGTTGATGTCTGCGCGAACGTTTGCGCCAGTGTCGTTCGCAATGTTATAATCATGCTGTGCCATTATGCACTCCTCCCTGGACCGATCGCCGTCCAATTGTAGTCTCGCGTGATCGCCGCGTCACTGCTGTTCTTGAAGATAACCCGGAAGCCTGTGCGATCCGTGTTCGCTGCATCAAGATAATAATAGTCGCCCGTCGCCATTGCAGTTGTCGGCGTTATCTGAACGGTTGGTTCTGTGTAGAAATCTGCACCATAGGCAACATCATCATAGCCTGTTCCGGCAGAATGCTCTGAGTTGCCCGATTCGTCGCGCCGCTTCATAAGGATGCGCGTGACAACTGCAGCAAGGTCTGGCGAAGCAACAGCGGTTGACGTGTCGAAGTAAACCCGAAATTGAAAGCCGCGACCATTCAAGCCCGAAACTGTAATGGGCGTCCATGCGCCCCATGTCGGTGATCTACTCGGATCGTCGTCGGTTGCTCTTACTTCGAACCGGCAAACGATATCGCTCTCCCCTGACGTGATGCCGATAACGTCCCAATTGACCGCATAACTATCAATGGTCTGATCCCAGCCATCCATGTTCGCGCCTTCCTCATAACGCGAATACGTCAAGTCTGCTTCAATGCGGGCGTTGTAAACGGCGCCCAGATCAACCGTAGTTGCCAAAACATAGTTGCCTGGTCCGGAGAAGTCGCCACCGCTTGCTGTCAAACGAAGATTTCCTGTGCCGCCGTCAGCAGCCAGCCCGGTCAGGGTGCCTCCAAATGTTGGGCTTTCGCTGATAGTTTGCAGCGTGCTGTATCCCTCTACGCCCGAAGAAGTCAGAACATAAGCGTCGGGGCTTGTGCTTTCATTCCCAAGCTTGTCCACAGCCTTGATTGAATACGTGCCGACTATAGCTGGAACGCTTGCGCTTGTCGCCGGTCGCGCGACGCGTTCGGCAATTGTCGTTGCATTTGCCCAGAGACTGCCAAACGTAACTGGCTGGTGGCGTATTACATAATGAGACAGATCAAGGTCAGAAACTGGGTCCCAATTCAAAACTGCGTTTTCGTTTAGCGTCTCCGCACGCAAGCCAGTAACCTGAGCAGGTGGGGCGGTCTTCCCTACCACAGAGTGTGCAACCGGCGTGGTCCAATCGCTTGCAATCCCAAGCTGACTTATCGCCCTTGCACGAATATTGTAGACAACACCGTCTCGGACATTTGACAATTCAAATCGACCATCCGCACTCGTCCCGCTCATAGGACGATAGCCTGATATGTCGCCCGAGGCTGGGGATGCAATCTCAGCCTCAACCTCATAGCGTGCAGGCGTCCCATCGCCAATGATCTCGGCCGAAAGGACTGTTATTGCCTCTTGCCGATATATCACAAGTTCGTCGGTTACAGTTGGCTGATTTGGCGGGTCTATATCAAACGCATCTTCAAGGTCCGTTGGGTCTCCGGCCGGATCAGTGTCTTCATCAAGCGATGTGGTCCAGTCCCAAATATCTTCGCTCGTTTCTCGTACAGAAAGGATCACTGATGGTGTCTTGTCTGAAACCCCAATCTGAAGGTCTACAACTTCAAACTCTTTCGCGTTCCACCCGAGCCGGTCAATCGTCAGTGTAAGGCTTCCAGATGCGACTGCCTGTAGACCCTTCAGAGTGACTGGTATTTTGGCCGTTATCTCTTGACGTGACTGAAGGAGCTTTAGCTTTGCAAGCCGTTGTGCTTGATATTGCCGGGGCACATACGGAAGGTCCCAAATGAGGGTCAACTCTTCGCCATCAGCTTCTTGATACGCAGCGGATGATTTGCCAGGATATTCCCTGGGGGTATAGGCTGAACGAATTCCTGAGATTGCCTCGTTGGCGAACCTACCCTTTACCCGGTTCCATCTGTCGCGACGACCGCGCCTCGTCGTAACTTGAATTTGGCCTGTGATATCTGCTTCTGTCAGTGCAAGCGTCGGTGGTTCATAGGCCCCACCAGAGACATAGAATTTCCCACCTATCCATGCGGCACGAGCATTCATGGTTGCGAGAATCCAACTAACAACCGACTCTCGGCTTTCGTTCTCATTGATGGCTGCACTTATCCGGTATCGGTTGTCGGTCCCTGAGTTCGTGCTAACACTCTCGTCGCAGATGTTTGCCAACGCTTGGAACTGTGTTGAGTTCAAGTTGTCGTTCGTGAATCCGCAGTATTCTTTCAGATAGTCCCGAAGGCACATTGCCGGATTCTCTGAGTAGACAGTTGTATTTGTTCGGGTGTCTGTGATCCGCTTCCCCTTGATCCGGGCGCGAATGTTCAATAGTCCTCGGGGGAACCTTTTCCGGTCATGCTTTAGCCGGATGTAAGAGTAGCAGCATCCGCGTAGGCGGTGGTCATCTGTCCAGTCAGATATGTTGTTCTTGGCCGCTGTTATGACAGTTTGGTTTTCAGTTCCAAGCTTGTTGACGACAGTGACGTTGTTTGAATAATTTCGGGGCTTGTCTTCGCCTGTGCCTGTGCCGTCATGGCCTGCTGATGTGCCATCATCAATATCCCAAATCTTGTGATTGCCATGCCAAATCTCGCTGATCTCCTCACAGCGGTGTGCCGCCCAAACAACGATCAAATTCAGAAAGTCTTTATCGCCAACCTTTGTCCCTTGATAGACGTAAAGTCCACCGACCATAGTTTCGCCGTAGATAATCCTTGCTGGGGCTATCGCTTGGCGTGATGAGACCGTTGCAGATTGATCGCCGGCTGAGGCTGATGGTGCAAGCTGCTGCTGAAGGAATGCCGAAGCGCCGCCCATAGCTGCAGCAAATGCAACTGTAGAGATGTTTATCGCTGCGATGCCAGCTGAGATTGTGGCCCCTGCTGCAATAGTACCGCTAACAGAAAGGGCGGCTGACATTCCTGCTGCAATTGCTATCTGTGGCATGTCAAACTCTCCATGCTGCAGAGCATGAATTCAGAGGGATAAGCTTGATCCCTTCCTCCCCAACGAACGCCGCCTGAACGCCGCCGAGATAGACAAGGCCGAGGGCACCATCGAAAGGCCCCTGCTGCTTGTGCAGGACAAGGTCACCCCTTTGGGCTAGGGTAACTGGTATTCTCTCAAGGCGGTCATCTGCAAGGCCAGCCAGCGTCCCTCCCTCGGCTTTTAGGATCTTCAAAGCGCCTGAGAGGGAGCGGTATTTGCCGCGAAACTTCTCCGCAAGGTCTTTCCCTGTGATTGCCTTGATCCCGTCAGCTGCGAAAAGGACACAATCGTTTGAACCCCAAGAGAAAGGAACGTGGTGCCGATCTCGCATGAATCGGTTAAGCTTGACTGGCCATGTGCTGTCTCTCATCATCCGCCCCATATCACTTCACGATTCTGCAGACCTGCCACAAACGAGAACCCTTTGTCGCCGGGGTATCGAGCCTCTTGGCTGGCCTGTGTCATCCACCGAGGATTTGTCACGCTGAAAAGGGCCACTGCAGTCTCTGCTTGAACGGTTATCTGAGACGTCTCGCCATCGTCGGAAATTGCCATGATATCAATCTGGCCCGAGAAGATCGATATGGCACTATCGATCGGCGCGCCATTATCGTCGAAAAAGACCAGAGATATTGAAGCAGGCCTTCCTTGATAGTCCTCGGCCAAGGCCAGCGAGATGAATTCAGAAGGTATGCCAGAAAGTGTGACACTTGATGATGTCGCAGCAAGGTCGAAATTCTCATTGACACCGCCAAACCCGATCAGGCCCCCAGCACCGATGTAATCTTCCCCGTCGACTGTCAGAGTGCCAATCCCTGTCCACAGACGAACGTCGCCCCCATCAAAGCCCCCATAGAACAGCAGTCCCCAGTTTGGCGCATTTGACGTTATCGCAGATTCAGCTGCTGCCGTCATATCCCTTTCGATTGACATCAGACGACCTCTGCCATTGCGAATGAGTATACTTGCCCGACGCCGCCGATCATTTGTGACTGAGCGATTGATTGTGAAGGCTCAAGCCTCCAAGTCCCGACAGGCCATATTACATTGACCGCGGCACCTGAAGAAGCTGCTGCCCTCAGACCGTGAGATATCTTGATCGTTGCCGTGCCAGACCCGCTTGCAGTCACATCCTCAGTTATCATGTATATGCGATCTGCAATGCTAAGGATATCACCCCGAATTAGGGTCGCCGAAGCAGTCATGCCGTCAACACTCAACTCTTTCGAATATAGATCTTCGTCCGACGCCAAATTGAAGTTCGCATTCTGCGTTCCGGCTGGTGTCGAATAGCCGAAGGTTGGGCATGTGAAAGACCCTTCAACACCATTCAAGGCGACGAGGAATCCGTGGTATTCCCGAAGTTGATTATTTGTCATTGGCGGAAGCTGAACAGTAGCATACCAAACAATGCCATTGTGAGTATAAGATTGGGCCTGACCCGAGAAGGGCGATACAGCAATGCCCTGCTGTGGCCGAAATTCAAGCGAGAATTCTGAAGGGGCAACAGTCGTCGGGAATGTGATTGGGTATGTGATCGCCATTACCTCATCCTCCTCTGTGCTGATCCGCCACGCATTGAAGTGTCAGAGACCGCATCGACTGAAAGTCGCACAGCCTCTGGGACGATCTCTCGCTTGAGTGCAGCGACAGTGTCAGGCGTTACGCCCGGTTGAATGTTCCAAGTCTGGTTAACTGACCCGTTCCCCCAACTATCGTTAACAGGCATCGCAGTTGCTGCACTAGGCTGGCTCACCCCCAGCAAGTTGCCAACAGGACCGCCCGCCCCGAATAGGTTGCTGGTTATGCCCCCGAAAACCCCTTGCCCGAAGAGAGAGCTGACGCCTGCGCCGAGAAGTTGCTTCCACCAGCTTCCGCCGCTTCCGCTGACCATTGAAGTTATGAGGTCATTTATGCCTGAGATTGACTTCCCGACGGACTGTTCAAGGCTTTCAAACTGGCCTGCAACTGCAGACGTTGCCTGCTCTGCCGGGCGGACCATTATACCAGACAGCCGGCCAAACTCTTTCATGATTGCATCAACCATGTCGGGGACATAAGAGTTGCCAACGACAACGTCCCAGAGCCAGCGGAACTTTCCGGCAACTAGGGCGATCTTCTCTTTGACTGAATCAAATACAGCGCCGAGCCTGTCAAGCAATTCCGTCTTTACCAAGGTCACAAGCCCGACGACCTGATCCCTGATCTCTTGCGTCTTTTCTGTGAATTTGGAAACCATGCTTATGAATGTTTGGAAGAAAGCGAGTGTGTATTTTACACCAACAGTCGCAAGCTGGCCAAGTTCTGAAATGACAGGGCGAATGTTTTGGATGATAAGGATAAGGCCATCAACCATCGCGGTGAGAAGTTCAAAGACGCCAGCATCTACTAGTGCATTGCCAAGACCTTTGAATGCAGTCCCAAGCCGGTCAATTGATTTTGAAAATTCTGAGCCAGCAGCGATAGAGCCTTCGCTCATGATCGCCCCAGTTCTTTCAGCTTCGTCTCCGAGCCTTTCCAGCTCGGCACCATTGTCGGAAAGGAGAGGAAGAAGCTTTGTTGCGTCATTGGCGACAGCTTCCATGTAGAAAGTCATGTCGCTTTGGCTGAGGTTCGCTTTCTCAAGGCTATTCACATAAAGCTGAAGCGCGTCTTTACCTGAAAGCTTCCTGAACTCTTCTGCAGTTACTCCAACCTGAGGGGCGATATTCTCAAAGAAATCCTTCATAGGGCCGCCGCCCGTCTGGATAAAGTCGCCCATCTTGTCAGAAACATCTTTCAGGATGTCCCCGACTTTTTCACTTTCGAAACCAACAGTCTTCGCTGCTGCAGTCATTCGTTGAAAATCTTCAACATTGGTGCCAGACAGCTTCGAAAGGTTAGCAACCTGTCGGGCTGCATAAGAGGTCTTGCCTGCAAATGCAGTAAATCCTGCAACAGCCGCTCCGACTGCAGTCGTAGCTAGGCCGATTGGTCCGAGGAATTTTGTTATCCCTGTTGTCGCCCCAAGGATACCATTCCTGAACTGAGCACTATCAAGGCCAAGGTTTACCCTTAGTGCACCGATGACTGCTGAGCTCATATCTTCCTTGCTTTCTTGTCATACTCTTCTGGGGAAATCCCAAGGCCGATCGCCATGCTCCGAAGCCCAGAGGACAGAGCCTTTGGGTCTTTTTTCTTCGGCGGTTGCTTTGGGGGCTTCGGAAGTATCTTGCTGATCTTTGGAAGCTTTTTCGCGCGGATTAGGGATGCCAAAAGATACGAAGCGTGGGCTGAAGAGACTGCCTCTCTGTGAAGCCTCAAAGTTGCAGCTTTCATGAATGATCTATACTCTTTGATCGTCAGCGTTTTGAAAAGTTCTGGCGGATATCCGCAGGCGAGATACTCAACTTGTAAGTCCTCAACCGCCAGAATCACTTTCCCGAGGAAGCCTCCCCTTCGACCTCTGAAGACTCAATGCCTGCTGCAGACGAAAGGGCCTGAACAAATTCAACAGCCTCTGGCAACTTTTTGAAAATTGCACTTGCATCTTTGATGCTGGAGAACTGGGAATCGTCGTGCGCCCAGAAGGCCGCGAAAATGACGCACGATATGTCAAGTGCAGAAGGCTGTGATAGGCGCTCTTCCAATTCGTGAAGCTTGATCTCAAGAAGTTCCTCGCACTTCATGAGTGCTGCAAGATTTAGGCTGCCAACATACTCCCGGTCGCCCGATGAATATGTTGCTGTTCCTGCCGATTTGTCGATAGCGATTGCCATGTCGTGGATTTTCCTTTTGGGGTTATGCCAGGGTTGGCTTGCCGCTCACCTTGAAAGTTGCGTCGCAAGAGATCTCGCCGTCAACTGTCCGCTCGCCGATATCAAAGCTTGTGCAGATGCCAGCGAAAGTAATCGTGACGCCACCTGCTTCTGTGAGCTGATATTCGTTCGCATCGCCGAGGCCTGCTTCAACTGCAGCGATCAGTGCATGGGTTGCACTTTCGATATAGTTTGCAGTGATCGAGACTTCGCCAGCGTCCATGATGCCAGCGATGTATTCGCGATAGTTGTTGTCAGACGAAAGGTGTGTAACGTCGATTGCATCACGAGACCAGCCGGGGCCGGAGACAGAGGTGACTTCCGCAATGGTGTCATATGTAGAGCCATTGTAAATGCCAAGGGTCACACCATAGCCGGTGTCAGCGTTCGAAGCAGCCATTTAAGCCTCCTTTGTTGAAATCATAAACTCGATGATAAGCTTATGTCGATCTGAGTCTTGCTCAGGGCCAGAAGAGAAACCATCCTGCCGACCTTCAAGAGTGGCAACGATGATAAGGGTTGTGCCGGAAACTGTCCGGCTCGCAGAGTCCATCCTTGATATGATCAAGTCTGCAACTTCATTGACAGATTGGGCAGTTGTGCCAAAAATATCAATTTGAATTCTGTAGTTCGTAAGGTTCGGGGTTGTGTCAGAATTCAGAGGTCTTGGGCGGAGCGCAGACACTGTGAAAATAGAGCAGTAGGGCGTCGTGCTTCCTTGGGGGGATACCCCTACATGGATCCTCTGACCTCCTACTGCAGCGGACACCCCTGCGTCTGCAAGCAGGTATGTTCGGATATCCTGTATCAACGCTTCGCCCTCAAGGCTTTGGCCCTTGCCCGTTTGACAGATTTCCAAACTTCAGTCTTTAGGTGACCTCTTATCCGAGCGAGGAGCCTAGTCTTCCCAGAGTCCCAAGTCGGCCTTGCGAAAGGCTGTGGGCCGTGGTTGACAGTCCCGAACTCCTGCATGATAGCCTGAGGGTTTCTTCCTGGCCCAACAAACCCTTCAACCCAAGGAAGTCCGAGGCGGTTGATAAAGCTCCTGATCTTCCCTGCCCTTTTGTTGCTAAGGCCAGCCATCTTTGCCTGTCGGAATGCGAGCGTGCCTGGCTTGTGCCCCTTTGGTGCGCGTCCTGAGTATGATACACTCCTCTCTAGTTCTCCACTTTCGACAGGCGCACGGTGCTGCATTTCATCTGCAAAAGGCTCTGCAGACTTTTTGAGGGTCCTACGAAGAACATTCCTTGCAGTGGCTTTCGTCAGTTCTTGCAAAGACTTGTCAAGTTCCTTGAGACCCTTAACAGTTACAACCTTGCCCCTAGCCATCGTCGCGCGCTTTCAAAGTGAAAAGGAGATACCCTCTTCTCCGACCTTCATAGATCTCTTCGGAAGATTGAATGTCGTATGCCTTTAGGCCGCGAACGACCCGAAATGTTCGGCCTGAATTAACTGCAATCAAGGCCGAATTTAGGCGAACTGTCAAAAGAAAGGTTTCGGATGATGCTCGCTCTTCCCCAGCAGAAGATTGGTCGCCGCCGGAAGCTTTCCTGAACCACCCAAATACTGTCTTCAGATCTGACCAAGACAAGACCATGTCACCGAAATCATTCGGCGTTTCCGTTGCCTGCTGGAAGGTGAATCGTTTGTCGAATTTACCAAGCCTCACCAGCCCGGCCTCCGATGGTTTGCAAGTAGAGCATCAACCGAGAAAGGAATTTCTGCGGGCTGGGCCCCGAAGGCGACAGGCTCGCGCTGCTCAAACCAATGAGCGACCAAAAGGGTTGCAGCCTGACGGATCTCAACAGGTACAGACTGGCGGCTTGCACCATAGCCACAAACAAAGGTGAATGTTACTGCGTCGTCGCGGCTTGATAGCGAAGGGATTGACTGTCCTTCGATAAGTTTCAGATAATCACCGTTTGGGGACTTGTGAATGCGGAAGATCTGGGCGAGGGTCTGCTGGGAGTCGTTCGCATCATAATATGTTGCTGTGTAAGACTGGACAGGGATGATTGGAAGCTTGAATGAAGTCTCAAGGGATGGTGTGTCAATCTCAAAAGTTTGTGTAAGTAGACACTTCGAAAGGATCCCATTTGGACCATCAAGATAAGATGTGGCCACAGAGATGAGATTGATCAGATATGGGTCTTCGTCGTTGGTTTCCATTCGCGTCTGATCGCGAATTTCATTCAACGTCAGGAGCGCAGCGGGTGCGAATGTTTGCCGTGGCGTTGACCAGATCATTTTAATTTCCAAGCCGGAGAGTCTTTATTCGTTGGGCGCTGGGCAGGCAGGGACAGGGAAGGATTTCAGAAACCGCCTGCCCAGCTACGAAGCCACTTGTTAGGTGGCTGCGATATTGGTGTCAACGGAAGCAGGCGGCTCCCATGACAGACCTTCGCGAACGAACGTCACAGCGACGGTCGCGTTTGTGCCGGTTGTGCCGGTGACTACAGCGCGGACGTAACGGCTGGTGCCGAGATAGCCAAGCATGCCGATTGGCTTGTCATCGTCATCGTCGGCGGTGACGGTCAGCGTCTGCGTTTCGTTGACCATGTCAACTGCGGCCACATCTGTGAAGTTTGCATCCGCAGTGTCGTCGCTTTCCTGCAACTTCATTGTGAAGCCAGAGGCAGTACCGGCGTCAGTGATCGTGCCGGTGATCAGCATTGCTGTGAGGGCGAAGCAAGCGCTAACATCAACGATGTTGCTCTCGAAGGCAGTCGTGCCGGAAAGCGTTGCCACGCCACCAGTCGCAAGCGCCTTGCCAGAGAGGTGATCTTTCTTAGACATTTTCAGTCTCCTGGATTGAGTTTCGAAGGATTGCCAAGCCCAAAGATATCAGGCTTGGCTATTCCGCTTACGAGGTGCCGAACTTGATGCCTTTCATGGCGTCAAAGTCGATCGCGCCGCCGCCCACACGCTTGGTGGTGTACATCAGCACGAAAGGCTTGGCAGAGAACGGGTCGCGCAGGACGCGAACCTGACCAGTCTCGACGATCGTGTAGGCCGCAGCCATATCGCCCACAACGATAGAGTAGGCGTTGGCGGTGGTATCTGCCATGTCGTTTGCCAGGGCAACAGGACGACCGTGGATCGTACGAAGCAGGGTGCCGTTTTCATTCAGCATCGATTTCATCAGCAACGCGTCGTCGCCGTCGCGAAGAGAAGCGACCTCAGCTGCGGTGTTGTTGTTCATCAGCCAAGTTGAAGTGTCCTGATACTCAGGCTGAAGCTTGTAGAACACCGTGGCGAAAATGTCGGTTGGGGTCGTTGCCGCCCAATCGCCGGATACGCCGGTCGCCACATATTCGAAGGTTTCGTCTGCGCGACTTTCGTCTGCAGTCGCCGCCCAGGAATATGACATGAAGCCGCGAGGCTGGTCAACGCCGGACCCGTTCACGAAAGCCGTATTCTCTGCACGCGAGAAGCGATCAGAAACCCGGTCGGTGATGAAAGCAGCGATGTCAAAGTTCGAATCATCGATCATCCGCTGCGTAACCTTTGGCATCGCCGAAAGTTCATGGGTTGGGATCGTGATCCGGGCGATTGACGTGTTGGTTGTTTCAGAACGGGACTGCTTCTCGCCAGCCCATTCGTAACCGAAGTCACCACGATCAAGCAGCATCTCGTATGTTGTCGCAGAGACGATCGTCGCCAGAGGGCGGATCGGGGAAGTCCGGCGCAGACGGGAAAGGATGCCACCTGACATTGCCGGAGGAACCAGATAGCCGCCGTCTGCCTGATTGTTGGTCGACATGGACTTCTGGGAAATTTCCAGAAGGGCAGATTCATCACCACTCCGCGCATAGTTGTTCAGAGCTTCGAGATGCTTCTGCTCGTCAGGAGAGGAAACGCCAGCGCCACCAACAGCAGCCGCAGCTTCAAGGTTGGCCATCTTCTCTTCATACGCGGCGACCTGCGACTTGTATTCGGCGTTGGCTTCGTCGGTTTTCGCGATCATGTCAGCCAAGGACTTTTTGAGGACTTCCACCTCATCCTTGGTGACGGCATCGTCGGACTTCTCCAAGAGTTTAACGCGATCAGCGAGCTCTTGCGTCGCCTTCTGATCCGCCTCAAGGAGAGACTTGATTTCTGAAATATCAGCCATTCCGGCCTCCATTGTGCTTGAGTTTAGTTCGGGCGGAAATGAGTTCCACCAGTTCAGAAAGGTCAGAGCCAGCGTCTTGCTTGGTTCGCAAACCTTCGACACCATTGCGCATCAGATTCCGCGCGACGGTGCGGCTAAGCCCAGCGTCCTGCATGAGCAAAGATTCAATATCCCGATCTGTCAGCTCAGCAGCTGCTTTTGCGTCCAGTCGGGCAAGAGGTTGCATTGCGATAGCAACAACGCTGACCTCAAGTAGTTCTGCTTTATGGATCAACCGCACGTCGCCTTCAAATGAACGTTCGGTGACGCGATACCCAATCGAAAGGCTGTCAAGGGAGCCCATCTTGATATCGCTTGCAACTTCGACCCCCAGAGCCTTCTCACCGTTGATCCGGCCAGAAACCCGAAGGCCGTATTCGTCGCTGAAGTATTCGTCCCAGACCCCAAGAACCTTTGACTGGTCGTGCTGGTAAAGCATCTGGGGTCGGACAGTTTTCAAGCTCTCGTCAAATGCACCCGGCGTGATGATGTCGTTGCCACGATCAACACGGTTATAGACCGCGCCATATCCTGCGATATCGTGCGTTTCAGAGGCAAGCTTTAGATCAATCTTCTCGATAGATCCTGTGGAATAAGACCGCTCACTCTTGATCATTGGTGTCTTCCTCTTTCGAGCCGGGTGGTTCTGGTGAAGGTTTCGGTTGCTCGGTCGCCTGCTTTGGCAACTCTGCGGCTGGACCCCCAACAGAGTTCAAGCCGCGTTTCTCCCTCACCTCATCCTGCGACATCCAGGCTGGCGCGTTGCCAGAGCCAAGAGCCTTGGCATAATATTCGCCCATCACTTGCGGATCAGCCTTCAGAAGCTCTTCCTCGTCAAGAGAAACGAAATGGCCTGTGGCCCTGTCAGCCGGCGACAAGAGGTGAAGGGTGGCTGCGCCACTCCAGCGACGAACCCAAGGGCCGAGGCTGTGGGTTACGTGTGCCCGAAAGAAGCTTTCAGCAGAAGCGAAGGTTGCAGTTTTGTCAGTTTGCATGAGCATCTGAGGGAAGACTCTGAATGCACGGGCAATCTCCTCGATTTGAAAGCGGCGGGTGTCAAGGAATGTGCTGTCGACCGAGGTAAGCTTCATATCAGAGAATTCCCAGGACTGATCAAGAACTGCGATGCCGCCTGTCCCGTTCTCGCCAAACTTGCTCTGCCACTGAGCCGACAAATGCTCTTTCGCCTCTTTGCTCAAGCGATTTTCCGTCGAAAGGATGCCAGACGGTCGGGCGCCGTCCTTTGCAGTAACTGATTGGCCCTTTTCGATTGAAAGTGACAAAGAAAGGGCCGATCTGGCCAAAGAAATTGGCGAAAACGCATCAATTCCATTGAAAGATGGGCCTTTCAGGGAGAAAATCAGGGACTCTGGATAGCGTTTTGTGACTGTCCCATTGCTTGAAGAGGGCGAATTTTGGTCGCGCAAAGTGATGTCATAGAACACGCCGTTGTTGGTAATAACCCTTTGCCAGTCTCCAGGGACCACAGGATAAAGGTTATTGGGCGACCTTGCGCGGTCTTTCAGGGCGATAAACTCCCCATATAGGGCAGCAATCAGAGTACCACTCTCTACAAATTGGTATGGGGTCTGATGATTGTTCGGTTTTCTGCGGACAAGATTGGTCAGTGGGTGGTCAGGCACGCGGACCTTCTTCCAGCGCTCGCCGTCAACTTGCTCTTGCTTGATCTCCATTGGCATAGAGGCGCAGCCCTCGGCCAATACACGAACGCAACACTGAACAGCGGTGATCTGAAGAGCTTGGGTCTCATTCATCCCTGTCCCGAGAGACGAAAGCCCGGTTGCAGACTGAAGGTCAATCAGCTCATACGTGTTTGAGGATTTGGACTCCTCCGGTTCTGAAGCTTTCGTGAAGAATGGGAACAGTTTCACAGGAACATTACCTCCCCTTCGTCCACTATGTAAGACCCGTTGGCGTCAAGGTCGGGCGGGTCGCCTGCCAAAGCTGCTGCCATCGCTAGTGCGACCATGCCGTCAATCCTTCGTTTCGGGGTCAATTTGACCAACTTTCTGTTTCCGGCCGGGTCAGATTTGACCACAGAGTTCTTTGCGCACATACTAAGGACAGGGTTGCTCCCGTGGCGAAGTCTTGAATTCAACATCAGAGTGTCTAAGATCCGAAGGGCTGGAGAGATAGATTGAAATCCCTGACCAAATTCTACGAACCTTTCAATCTCATCTTCTCTGGCACCTGCCCGGACTAGCGATGCCCTCAAGAAGCGAAAATTCCAGCGGTCAAAAGCAATTGAGTGGACTCCACGCTCTCTGAATTCTGAAAGCAGGAAAGGTGCGATCCAATCGTAATCAACTGTGTTGCCTGGAGTGGTCGTTATGTAGCCTTCTTTCGCCCACAAGGAGTATTCCACACGGTCGTTCCTGCTTCGCTCCCTAAGGCCCTCTGTTGGCAGCCAGAAGGTCGGCATAACCTGAAGATTGCCATCACTGCCATAGCCACAGCGCACATAAGCGCAAAGGTCGCCTGACGAGGCTAGGTCTAGGCCCCCAAACCACTCAGTTACTCCCTCTGCTGATGGATCGCCGGAGCAATCGGCCCAAACCGAAGGGGAAACATATGGGTCGTGAGTCTCGACCCTCTGGTTTAGGAACAGCCATCGGAAGCTGCTCTCTTCAGAAGGAAGGCGCTCGGCTTGATGAGCCTTCATCTTTATGTCTTCACGGCTTCTGAAGATATCAATCCCAGGATTTGCAGCTTCCCACGCGCGTTCGTCAAGAAGATCAGCATCTTCATCAGCAGAATACAAGTGACAAACGATTAGCGGATCATCGGCTTCTTTTGCATCATCAATCCAGCGGCTGAAAAGGTCGTCGTCTGTCGGGGCTTGGGTGCTAATCGCAACCAAAAGGGGTTCGTCGTATGCGCCTTGAGAGGTCTCTACTGCCTCAACGAAGGGGGACGATGGTCCCTTGATCTGGCCGAGCTCGTCAAGGATTGCCAAAACAGGGGACAAACCGTGGGATGTTCCAGCCTCTGCGGCGATGGCCTTGTACTCAACATTCATCGGGAGGCCGATCATCTTCTTGCCTGAGTCGACAATTCGGATGATTGACTTCAGATCCTCGTTCAGCTCAATCATCTTCTTGGCGAAGTTGAAAACCAGCGCCGCCTGATCCCGGCTCATAGCCCCAGAGATGATCTGGCTGTTCTGAACTGCCTCAGGACCAACAAGGTGGGCAAGGCAGATGCAAGCGATAAGGGCGGTCTTTCCGTTCTTCCTTCCGATACTGAGGATCGCCCTTCTCGCGCGAACCGACATGCCAGTGTCGTATACTGCAAGAATGAAGCGGCGCTGAAAAGGGCAAAGCTTGATCTTTTGACCGATCAGCTTGCCCTCTGGAACCACACAGTAGGACTCAATGAACGCGATTACACGCTCGCCTCTGGTCATGGTCTAGTTTGCTGCGCCAGTCGTTGGCATCTTGATCAGCGCCTCTTTCGCCTCTGCCTCTGCGGCGGTTGGCGGTGTGGGGTTGTTCAAGGCTGCTTCTGCAGCTTCCTGGATCTTCTTGCCCTTCTGCGAACGGACTGCCCGCTGGGATGTGTCGTTCACCTTGCCTGTGCCCAAAGCGAGGCGGTATTTCGAAATTGTGCCCGCGTGCATTTGGACGAGAGACTTTCGTGGGTTGGCGACAGGCGTCCCCTTGTCAGATCTCATAATTGCCCCTTCTTTTCTCAGGGCGATCTGCTCGCGATTCATGTCGCACATGCAGCGTGCCAAGAATGCGGCGATCTCAATCTGGTGCTGGGTCCAAACTGCACGAGGGAATTCGGCGATGACATTGTCAAAGAAAGGCATGTCATCTTTAGTGAGCTTAATGTGGTCGGGTGGGGCGATCACAAGAGATGCGCCGTCGATAAGTTCCTGCTGACCCTCTTGTGAGTCGATGGTCTTTGCCTTGCTCGTGGTGTTCCTGACGTCTGGCATTCGTGGTCTCCTTCTCGTTGTGAACCGATCGGTTTCTGTCCAATCCGGCTTTCCGATCTTAAGAATTTTTTTAAGGACACCCT
>Ga0181380_1000436_pt1 | contig 18764 bp, 18 predicted proteins | sample 3SPOviralmetaG_FD_130116 | JGI IMG/M metagenome (GOLD analysis project Ga0181380, IMG submission 130116) | Marine viral communities from the oligotrophic San Pedro Time Series (SPOT) site, San Pedro Channel, CA, USA - 3 SPOT_SRF_2009-08-19 | ecosystem: Environmental > Aquatic > Marine > Strait... | reverse complement strand
TTTTTATATTATTTAATAGAAATAAAATAAAATCCGGCCGTAGGTCATAATCATTTGATTGATATATGTATATCATTATATATAGATTATTATAAAAAGTTTGTATGTAATATAATTATTTTATAAACTCATATATATCAATATATAATCTATTTCAATCTTCATTTATGACAATCTATTTAGGACGAACTTGTTAGTTCGGACGAACCATATTATTCCAAAAATCTATTTCAATCTTTTTTTATTATAAAACTATTAAATAATATTATAATGCGTTCTATATATCTTATAGCAAATAATCCAAATTATGTAAATAATAATTTAAAAATACCTAAAAAAGATGATATTATTGTTAGATTTAATCATGGTAGTATAAATACATTAAAATTATTTAATGGTATTACCAATATATTAGTTTTAAGAGTAAATCAACATGGATTTCATGGTATTAAAAATAATACTATTATAAATAAATATATAATATCAACAAAAGATATATATAATACAAAATTTTATATTTTAATATGGAATAATAAACACTTAAATGATGTTATAAATAATACAAAAATAAATGATAATATAAATATTGATAATATTATAAATATCTGAAAATAGTCCATCATTTTTAAATAAATCACCATCATCCGGTTTTGTTTTTCTGAATTATATAATTAAGAAATATAAAGATAGTAAAATATATTTGGTTGGATGGAATTTTCATAAATTTGATTTACCATCATGTCATGATTTTATTCAAGAAGAATATATTGTTAGAAAATTAATGGAAATTAATGAAAATATTAAAATAATATAAATTTCTGTACTGTATCCTATATGAGTATTTATTTCATAAAAATACCAATTATTCCATTTTTTAGAAAATTCATTTAACTCCTTAATTTCTATTTTACATTCTATAATTTGATTACCTGTTAATCCAATTAATTTATCTCCTATATTTTTATTTAATGTTATAATTTTTGAACAGAATATAATTCATCTTTCCATCCTTTTTTACTATAAAATTAATATTCTTTTATTATATTATATAAAAGAGAACCTCGCATAATAATATATATATATATATATGAGCATAATTATTAATCAAATAGATATTCATGCGAATGATTTAACTATTAATTATGGCATACCTAATCCAACATCATTCCCTAAAGGTGGTATTTATAAAATATCTCAAAATATAACTTTAAAAGCTATTTATAATGCAACTATATTTTATAATACAGATAAATCTAGTGTATACAATACATATACTGATACCATTCTTATAAATAATTCGTCTACATTAAACTTTTATGCTGTATATAATAATATTAAAAGTCAACTTTCCACAGAGAATTATACTATATTATCTCCGTTGGTTGCAACGCCAAATGAAGGAATTTATTCTGTTCCACAAAATATAACATTAAAAGCATTTTCAGATGATGCTTTAATTTATTATTCAACTGATAATCTAGACATCCAGCAATATAAAGGTAGTATTAATATATCTAGTAATGATACTATTACTGCTTTTTATTCATACAAAGGAGTTAAAAGTGAAAATACAATATTCAATTATACTATAAGTGAGTTTGGTACTGAAGGTTCACTTAATGGTAGATATAGTGGTGTCTTTTTATTTGATATAACTGGGGATCAACATGATATGTTCGGTTATCAAAGTTATATTAAAATAAGTAATTTAAATAAATTACAAACTAACTTTCGCATTGCCAGTATAGGCACTGCTCTAGTACAGCCAAGATTTGAAAATATAGGTATTCTTTCTACTACTGAAGAAAAACAAACTTTTTTAACAAAATATATGAAATGTTTATATAATAAAACAACTCCTGGTCCCATAGATGTTAATGATTGGTCTAATAATTTTTGCGTAGCTAAAGATATACCAGGTGTAACTGATGGATTAAAGGGTAGTCCATGTAGATGTTCTGATACTACCGTAAGAGACGCATGTAATGCTTATTTTCCACCTACTACTTATAACTCTCTAGACAATGCATTAAATGTAGTATTAGAACCTAAAACTTCTTATTTAGCACAGAGTATAGAAGGTGGTCCACTTTTTTCACCTAGCGATACACCATCAATTACAAATTTACCCAACTTTATATATGAAGGAACTAATAATTACTATGATAATTATATTAATAACAATTATTGGTCTTTCAATGGAGATCAATATAATAATAATAGTTTTGGTTTATGTTTATTAAGTAATAAAATATTAACTTTACCGATGGGCATTGTCTTTGATGATAATTACATAAATAATTTTTTCGGTGTTTCTACAGCAGCATTTAATTTATTTGAAGATATCAATAGCGGTGAAAATAAAACGTGGACATATTTTATAAACTCATCTAATTATAAAGGTTATACTTGTTGTTATTTACCATCATTCTTTGAATTGGATTATAAATATGGATTTACAAATTCAAGAACATTAAATACTTCTTCAGTTATAATAAATAATGATAACTCATTTACTTATTCAAATGAAATTAATCGTGTACCAAATAAAGAATATAATAATATTTTAAAAATATCATCTATATCTTATCCAAAAGGAGATAATATTGAATTATTAAGAGACCAGCAATATTTTAATGATTACATGTATACCAAAGGCATTGGAAATATCAGTAATATATATACTAACTCATTTATACCCCATAAAAATCAAGTCAAGTTAAGCAATGCAAATTTTAGCAATAATGGTATTCTATTTCAAAATACTTTTAATATTAATTTTAAAGGAAATTCCGCTACATTACAATGGGATAACCCAGACCAAGAAATTTCTGAATATTGGAAACTTAATGATGCCGGTGATAAATATATTGCAGTTGATTCAACCGAGGTTGACCCAAATTTGGTTAACTATGAATTTCCAAAATATAATTTACCATTTAATTACACAAAATCACCTGATTATATAGAATATACAAAATCTATATCTGTAAATATTACTGATATGTATGATAGAAATATTAAAATTAGTTATCAATGGGTTAGATTTATTGACCAAATTACTATTAGAAAATATAAAGACAAACTATTAAAAGATAATACAAATGAAGATGTTGATACTTATTTAAATAATTTACAAACTAAAATAGAAAACCTACATAAAGAAAATCCTCCAGAATCTTCATTCTATCCACAAACAGATTTAAAATCAGACCAGTTAGTTAAATTGTTAGATGTTCAATTAGTAGATCCGCCATCTGAATTTAGTTATGGATATGTAGCAGAAGTGTATGAAATGATTTATTCAGAATAAAAAACATACTCTTTATTTTTATAATTTTTGAACAGAATATAATTCATATTTCCATCTTTTTTTTTTACTATAAAATTAATATTCTTTCATTATATTACTTTATATAAGTTCTTTAAATACAAATACTTAAAGAGTTTATTATAAATTTATTATTTTTATTCTTACAAAATCATTTATAAGTTCTTTAAATACAAATACTTAAAGAGTTTATCACAAAAAGTTTATTCCCATTTCGGGTCATCATCCCAAGAAAGTTCTTCCTGCTCTTCGTATTCTTCTTCAAAATCATCTTCTTCAAAATCATCTTCCGATGTATTCTCAACTATTTTAGATTTATTGATTAAAGAAATTGGTTTAGAATATTTTTTTGTTGATAAAATAATAGGATTTTCCATTTTAAGTTCTTGAACTTTTGATGTATCTGTCTTAATAATAAGAGTTGGAGCAGGTGGAATTTCTTCTACTTGCTCTTTTACAATAATATCAGACCAAGAAACTTTATTTTGGTTTTCAGATGAGGATTTTTTTTTGATAGTGAATTTAATAGTTGCCTTCTTGGATTTTGTCTTAGGAAGATCATACCATTCATCTTCATTATCTACTTTCTTACATTCAATATCCTTTTTGGGAGTCAGTGAAGGAAAATTAGAACTATCAAGTGCTTTCTCAATTTGTTCTTTAATCTTCTTCTTTTCAATCTCAATAATCTCTTCCTTTGTTAGAATAACAGGAGCGACATATGGAGTAATTTCAACAACCTTAAATGGTTTTTCATTAAACTTAAAATCTTGAATATGAAGACCAACAAATAAATTTTTCTTTTTCTTCTCAATATCACCATAACAATAATCAAGTTTGATTGTTTTGTTATTGAATTTGATTGAAATCTGTTTTACTCTACCATCGCTTTCATTCCTACATGGAATTCCACGAAGGCAAGCAGAACAGATTGAAATAAAAATAGGAGATGTTGTTCCAATTTCTTTCATAATTTTATTTTTAATTACGGTTGCCTGTTTAGGATTTAAATACCATAATGGATTTTTAATAAATTTTTTGAGTTCGTCTCTACATTTTAATTTAGGAATATCATTTGTTCCCATAATATCAAATAAAGATACACCACTGCTAAGTACTTCTTGAAAAGTCTTCGTCATTCTTTAACTTGTTAAAAAACAGTTTTTTAATATATAAATTTATATATATTTATCAAAATCAAATTTTTATATTTATAAATTTGATTTAATAATGATGTTTTATATACCTATATATAAACTATCACTTTTGAAAATATGTGCGACGCAACTCAAAAAAACAATGATATTGAAGACCTTCTCGTTAGTGCTAAGGGACAGAAAAACATCAACGTTGAAGATTGTAAGAAACACAAAGAACTACTTATTAATATTCTAAATGAAATAAAACATATTAATAATGTTAGTGAATATGATAAACTATATGTACGTCTATGTCATCATTATTCAGCAAAAAATACTTCTGGTGAAATGGCAAAGAAATGCGAATTAACAACGTTATATAAATTTCTTCTTATTAATAATGAGATTGAACCTTCTCCTAAATTTGAGAAATACAATGTCGTTAAACCAAATAGAGGAAATTCTGGCGTATTAGTTATTGCTGTTATGCTTTCTGATAAACCTAATGGTCAAGAATTTACTTGTAAATGGGATTGTGATTATTGTCCGAAAGAACCTAATATGCCACGCTCTTATATATCAAATGAACCTGCTGTTTCACGCGGTGCTCGTAATGGATTTGACCCTTGTCGTCAATTCAATGAAAGAGGTACAACTCATTTTCTCAATGGTCATACTATTGATAAGATTGAACTTCTTATTCTTGGAGGAACATTTAATTCCTATCCAAAAGATTATCGAAAAGAATTTATTAAGATGCTTATTTATAGTGCTAATACTTTCTTTCAGATTGATAAACGTCCTTCACTATCGCTTGAAGAAGAAGTAATTATTAATGAAACTGCTCGTGTAAGAGTAATTGGTATTACTATTGAAACACGTCCAGATTGTATTAGTGGTCCTTTTCTAAAAGAACTTAGAGAACTTGAAGTAACCAGAATTCAAATGGGTGTTCAACATACAGATGATGATATTCTATCTCAGAATAACAGAGGTCATAAAGTTAAACATTCTATTCGTGGAATTCAAATGGCAATGAATGCTGGGTTCAAGGTTGATATTCATCTTATGACTAATCTTCCTGGAAGCACCGCAGAAAAAGACCGTAAGATGTTTAATTATGTTCTTAGTAATCCAGATATTCAAGGAGACCAGTGGAAGATTTATCCACTTCAAGTAACTCCATGGACTACTGTGTCTAAAAAGTTTGAATCTGGTGAATATGTTCCATATCCTGCTAATGATATGTTTGAAGTTATTCTTGAAGCAAAAATTAAGATTTGGCCGTGGATTAGGAATAATCGTATTATTCGTGATTTCTCTTCTAAGGATGATTTAGCAGGTAATATTGTTCCTCATATGAGGCAAGAACTTCATATTGAACTTAAAAAAAGAGGTCATCAATGCCATTGTATTCGTTGCCTTGAACCAAGAAATGATACTAGTTCTATTCATCTTGCACGTCTTACAACAAGATGTATCCAAAAACAGATTGATAATGACTATGGAACTACTCATATGAAGACTTCTAATTCTATTGATTATTTCATTAGCTTTGAAAGTTGTTCATGTGATAGTTGTGAATTGTATTATTGGCATCTTATTAGAGGTGATAAATACTTTGAAGGATGTCCTAACAGGAATAAACTTTATGGATTTCTAAGACTCAGAATAATGAATTGCACTGATAAAACATTTCCTGAATTATGTGGTCGTAAGATTGCATTTATTCGTGAATTACATGTTTATGGAAAAATTACAGCAGTTGGTTCATCATCTACTAAGGATGGAATTCAACACTATAATTTTGGGAGACGACTTATTAGTGCTGCTGAGAATATTGCTAAAAAACATAAATGTGATAGAATTTCTATTATCTCAGGTGTTGGTGTTCGCAAATACTATGAAAAGTTTAACTATATCAAAAGTGATGTAGGTAAATATATGATTAAAGATATTGATTATACTCCATCTCTAAAATACTCAGAATATATTATTCCAAGTATTATTTGCTGGATTAGTATTTTAATTATTATTATCACTTCATTTCTTATTTAATATAACTAATATTAAATTAAAATTTATAAATCTAAATTATTTTTTCTTTTTCTTCTCTTTCTTTTTCTTCTCTTTTTCTTTTTGTTTTTTTATAACTTTTTTTCTCCATTCTTTTTCTTTTTTTATATTTATTAATATTTTTGCTTCATCTTCTTTTAATTTTTTTGTATTAATTAATTCATTTCCAATTTTAGTAGTATATAATTCATATTTATTATTATGTTTTATATATAAATCAAATATTTTATCTTGTTTTGTTAATTTATTTACTATTCTAACACTTTGTAATAAAAATGAATCATTCCATAAACCAAGTGAATATCTTATTTCCCATACTTTTTCTGGACCTGTATGAGGTGCAACAAATTTCTTTAAATTTTTATTATAAAATTTAAATTTTAACATTTTTATAATATTAAAATATATATTTATTATATTTTACTCATATAAACATTTAGCAATTCTTTTCGCATCTACTAAATCTTCATCATAAAAAGGTTCATATATTTCATCTCCAAATTTATCTTTAATAATATCATTATTAGAATTAAGCAGAATTTGAATTAGTGCCTGACCACAAACAACAACAATCATAGATTTAGTTGAATTTAACATTTCTTCAATTGTATGAGGACAATATTTGAGTAGAATATCTTGATTTGTTGTATGATACTCAGATGAACCATCACAACATTTAGCAAGTTCTCTCGCCTTCTCTTCACATATATGTGGGTTATAGCAAGTATTAATAATTGACACAAGGTCTCTCATACTATCTACTGAATGAGGAGGATGAGTATGAATAGATGGTATTGGATATAACTCGCATTTTTCTTTTTCATCTAAAATAACAATTTTACTACTATCTATATAAGGACAATTTACAACAACCCGTTGTTCTAATATATTATAATCTACAAATGTATTTATAGAATGATATGAAGAAAACACAACAACCAGTTTTTCATCTTTGTTGTAAATTGATGTTGTAAAATCAAACTGATTATACCATTTAGCAATACAACTCCATATATTAGTATATTTAGGTGTCAGTTTTGAAGATACAGAAATACAACCAAGTTTAGATATTGTTTCATTCAAAGATGCTAATAATTCTTCTGGATTAGATGTCGTTGATGTATAAAATGTATTTGGATGCATTACACGTTTTGGATAAATTGGAATAGAATTCATCTTTTATTATATAATCGTTTATAGTTTATATAATATAATTTTTGATTATTAATGGATATTTATAACTAGATTTTGACGTTTGCTCCTTTGGCGATAGAAGCGAAATATCTAGTCGGGTTTTACGTCTTAAAAAGGCGTTGGTCTTGAAAAGACGTAACCCATCGCCATGATGATGGCGATGAAAGCAATAATTGCTCCGTCGTCTTCGCCCTCAGATGCCAGAGTCTTGTCTGTCGGCACACTGGCCACAACGAGAGTGGAACAGAGACAATGGAGGAAGAATGCGGAGGAGCGCGATAAGGAACCCATTGGATCCTTTAATAAACATATAATATGACTTGCTATTCTACTCCATCAATTTTATTAATATCATCATATATAATATTACATAAATAGTATATTGATTGAATAAAAATAAGAGACGACATTAAAAATATATATTCTATTATTGATTTATAATTATCAATCATTATAATAGTATATATAGATACACAACCTGTAAATATATTATATATTGATTTTGGAGAATATATACTAGATATATCAATTAGACTTCTTATTACAAATATATCAAATATAAGTGTTATATTTAATAAATTTAAAAATATAACATTGTTTTGTGTTAGTATCATTAATTGTAATTGATTAATATTCTTTATATTTATTTATAATATAATATGAAATTATTACTAAATCATAATGGAATTAGTATTTTAACAAATATTGATAAATTTAAAAAAAAAAAATATTTACTCTGCTTGCCACAAGGAGGATTAAATGACCAATTATCAATAATTAAAAAATGTTATATATATTGTAGATTACATAATAGAATATTATTGATTGATACAACAAAAAGTTGTTATGGCGTTAATTTAATTGATTATATAAATTTTATAAACACAAATAATGTTGAAATTATATGTGATTTAAATATAATTAAAAATATAATTAATTCTCATAATTTTACTATATATCCAAATATAGATAAAAATATATTATGGACAATGAATATATATTGGACAAAAAAAGGATATTATATAAAAAATATAGACATTTATCTTAGTAGTGATTTAAATACAATTTATAAAGAAGATATTTTAATATATTGTAATTGTGGTAGTGATAATCCATGTTCAATTTTAAAAATTATACAATTTACAGATATTGTTAAAAATGAATATATAAATAGATTAAATAAAATCCCTAAACCTTATTTAGCAATACATATTAGAAATACAGATTATAAATGTGATTATAAAAAACTATATTATGATAATGAAAAAAAAATACTAAATGAAAAAATATATATGTAGCAACGGATGATATTAATGCTCTAATTTTTTTTAAATCAAAACGGAATATATATAATTTCACAACTTTTCAAAATAAAAGAACATCCAATAATCTTCACTATGATAAATCAATATTATCTAATACACGTTTTATGGATGCTTTATGTGATTTATTAATTTTAGGGTCATCTTATGATATATTAACTATTTCAAATGGAGGATATATAAAATTAGCAAAAACAATTTGTTATGATAAATCTATATTATATTCGTTATTATACTAATTATATTATATTTATAATATCATATGTCTAAATATTTACTTTGTTATCCACAAGGTGGTTTTACAGACCAACTAAGTGTTATGATGAGATGCTATAAATATTGTCAGAAATATAATAGAACTCTTTTAATAAATACAACTAAAAGTTCTTATGGTATTAATTTATCTGATTACTTAAATTTTAAAACACCAGACGGAGATATAAATATAATATGTGATATAAATATTATTGAAAATATATTAAATAATAATATATTATCAATATATCCAAAATTTGATAAAAGTATATTAACAACAATGAATATGTATTATACAATAGATGGATATAAAACATCTGATACTCATGAATTAATAGTAGCACCTCTTGATAAAAATTATACAGAAGATATTATATTATATGCACATTGTAGAATACATGATGATTATCCAATTGAAATGTTTAATATTATGAAATTAGAAAAAGTAGTTATTGATGAATTTGAAAATAGATTAAGTAAAATACCAAAACCATATACATCAATACAAGTAAGAAATACTGATTATCAATGTGATTTTAAAAAATTATATAATGATAATAAAGAAAAAATTCATAATATATCTAACTTATTTATTGCAACCGATCATCCACATGTTCTTCAATTCTTTCAATCAAAAAGAGACGTATATAATTTTACAACATTTCCAACAGAAGTTCAATTAAAAACATGTCCTAATTTACATTATAATATTGGTATTCCTTCTAAAACACGAATATTAGATACATTATGTGATTTATTTATAATATCACATAGCCAAGAACTTCTATCTGTATCTATTGGAAGTTATATAAGACTTGCAAGAGGATTATTTTATAATAAAAAAATTATATATAATTTAATTAAAAATATTTAATTAGTATTTATATCTCCATATTTAAGAATTAGTTGTTGAGAATTTCTATGATTATTTGGAATATACCATTTTTTCTTTTTTGGATTCCACATTGCCCCCATTTTTTTTACTTCATCTTTATTACTATATGGTACATTTAGATATATACATTCTGCAATTAATTTCTTTTTTTCAAATGTATTATTTTTTTTAATTGATGATTTAGTTGATGAATTTAGTGATAAAGTAGGTGAGTGATTTCCTCCTCTCATTGCGAGAGTTGCTAACATCTCTGCAGCTTCATTGCCTGATGAATGCCTATCTTGTTTTCCTGTATGTGCTTTAATATGTTTAAATTTGATATTAGGTTTATCTTTAAATGCGATATATGCTTTCTTCACTAATTCCATATTTGGTTTTTTATCTGTCCATCCATTAGAAGCTAATTTACGTCCATATGAAGTACATGCTTTCATAGCATAATCACTATCATAATATATATGAACTTCTCTTTTATCTTCTATCTCTTTTTTTAAAATAATTGATACATCAATCATTGCATTAATCTCTGCTGTATTATTTGATTGTTTTCCTTTAAATCTTCTACTTACATTTCTTGTATCTCCATTTCCAAAAAAAACTCCTACTCCTGCTAATGCGTTTGCTTTTCCATTATTTATACAACCTCCATCTGTATATACTTCTATTGGTGATTTTGATTGAATAATATCTTGATTTTTTATATTAGAGATTGGTTGAATAATATTAGATTTTGGATGGATGATATTAGATTTTGGATGAATAATAGTTTGTTCATTAGTTATATCAGATTGTAGTGAATTATCTATTGTAAAAAAACATTCTTTTTTGTTTGATAATGGTTCTCCTCCAAAATATTTTGATAAATCTTCATATTTAGGTTCTTTTTTAACAACTCCATTTTTATAATAATATTCAGCATCATTAATATTATTAAATTTTTTATACATTGCTGAACTGTATCCTTTTATTTGTTCTAAGCATTCATCCCAACTTTCATAAACACCTGTTTTATATCCTTTATATACTGCATAATATTTCATATAATATATACATATTAATCTCTTTTTATTATTCAATTTTATATTTATTGATATTGATTAATATATGTATATATATTAATACAATGCCATCTATTAAATCACCTTCTAAAAAAAGTGTTCGTAAATCTGTAAAAGCAACTCCAAAAAAAACTATTAAAGTTCGCAAAACTGTTAAATCTGTAAAAACATCTCCCAAAGCATCTCCTAAAAAAACTATTAAAAATCGTAATACTAATAAATCAATAAAAGCATCTGCTAAAACATCTACTAATAAATTTAATATTATGACTAAAATAGGTATTTTAGATCCAGAAGGAAAAGCACCAAATCCATTAACAGGAGAACCATATGAAAATCTTCACAAAGAAGATACTCTCGAAATTAATGGAAAAGAATATCCTGCAACATATGCAGTAATAGCAAAAAAAAGATGGGAACATCTTCCTGTTTATCAAAAAAAAGAAGAAGTACTCAAAGCAATGGATAAACACCAAGTATTATTGGGTATATCTGGAACAGGAAGTGGTAAATCTGTTTTATTGCCTAAATTTGCATTACATATATCTAATTATAAAAAGAAAGTATTATGTTGTATTCCTAAAAAATCATCAGCAGAAAGTGCGGCTAAATTTGCAGCAGTATGTATGGATACACCAATTGGTGCGGGTGTTGGATATTATTTTAAAGGTAAAAGAGAAACATCTGATAAAACACTTCTTGAATTTACAACAACAGGTAGTTTAACCTCTCGTTTAACTGGATCACCAGAAGCAATTGATGAATATGGAACTATTATATTAGATGAAATTCACGAAGCATCTGTTCAAAGTATTATGTGTATATTACTACTTAAAAGAATAGCATTAAAAAGAAAAGATTTAAAAATAATATTTATGAGTGCAACTGTTGATGTTAGTATGTACGAAAAATATTTTCCAGCACCTCATTTCAATTTTGGTTCAGTTGATTTAGGTTCAAAAACAACACATGCTATAAAAGACCTTTATTTAGAAAGACCAATTGGTCCTCGTGAAGTTGAAGAAGCAACAACAAAAAAAATAATAGAACTACTTAAAAATACAGATAAAGGAGATATATTAGGTTTTGTTAAAAGTGGTGGAGAAGGAAGAAAAATATGCGGGTTATTAACACCTGAATGTAAGAAGTTAGGTTATAATATATTCTGCACTGAATTAGAATCTAAAAGTTCAAAAAATAAACATAAAGATAGTGGTATTGCTAAATCAGAATATGCCTTGAATGCGTTATTATATAAACAACATCCAAATATGAATAAAAATAATCCTCCTGATAGAAAAATAGTATTAGCAACAAATGTTGCTGAATCATCTTTAACTGTTGAAGGAATTGTATATGTTATTGATACAGGATTAGCATTAGAAAGTTCATATAATCCCGATGAAATGGCAAGAACATTAAAAGATGAATATATTTCAAAAGCAGCAATTCAACAAAGAAGAGGAAGAGCAGGTAGAACACAACCAGGTGAATGTCATCATTTATATACAGAACAGCAATATAATAGTTTTAATGATTTCCCAATACCAGACATGCAAAAAACTGATCTTAGTAGTGATATGATAGATATACTGCGATTAGATGAAATACAAAATGTTGGTGATTTACGAAAGTTTTTAGGCGAATTAATATCTCCACCAGAAGAAAAATTTGTTAAAGCAGGATTGATGGTTTTACATGGACTTGATATTATAACATCTATGGAGGATGATGGTATTGGAACTCCTCTTGGTTCTGCTATATCTATGTTTAGAGGTGTTAAACCAACACATGCTAAAAGTATTATATCAGCTTATTTTAATTATTGTAAAAATGAAGTGGTTGATATTATAAGTGCTATTATATTAATGGATGGTCGTATGGAAGGATTATTTATTAAATATTATAAACCAAAACCAGATGACCCAAAAGGAATATCAGAAACTGAATATAAAAAAATTATGAAACAATTTGTTCATAAATATGGCGATCATCTCAGTATTTTAAAAGCAATTAATATTTTTAGAGAAAAGAAACAAGAACAAACGGACGGTGTTATTACAGGAGGAGATTTAAAAAGATGGTGTAAAGATAATTATTTAAGTTATAGAGTTCTTGATGGAATTAAAAGACAAGCACAAGAAATAGGTCGTGCTATTTCAAAAATAAGAGGAAATGGTAAAAAAAGAAATATTGGTAATAAACAACTTGGAACTATTAAACCAATGGAACTTGCATTAAATAATGGAAATAATGAGAATAATTCAAATAATACATCTATACAAGAAGGAGGAACATTTAATAATTTAGAACAATATATTCCACAAAATACAAGTCTTAAAAATAAAGATGATATGATATTAAAATCATTATTAGATGGTTGTTATATTAATGTTGGATTACAAACAAAAAAGAGTTCATATATTACTTGTTTTCCTCCTAAAAAAGTTGAAGCAAGTGTTAATAGAGATACAACTTTATCTGTATTTGGAAAAATATGTATGTATGATGAATTATTTGTTTCTAATATGGGTACAAAATATAACATTGTTTCTAAATTTCCAGACACAATAATTAAACATCTTAATCTTAATGTTAAACAATTATTAATAGATTGTCAAAGTGCTAAAAAAATAATGCCTTCCAGAGGACATAATAAACCTGCTTGGGGACAAAAAGGTCAATATGGGAAAAAGGCACATAAAGGACAAAAAGGCAAACGGGGAAAGAAAAGTCAAAAAAAACATAAAAAAAGTAAAAGAAAATGGTATAAGAGAGTATAAATTTTATAGTAAATTATATTATAATTAGATTTATTATATAATCAAAAAATGATTATATGTAATCTAGTATTATTATATATAATCAAAAAATGATTATATGTAATCTAGTATTATTATATATAATCAAAAAATGATTATATGTAATTATTAATAAACATTATCTCCACAACTATGGTAAAATTTATCAATTAAATGTTTTGAAAATCCACTAATATTAGGATAAATAAATGCCATATGCTTACAAAAGCGTTTAGGACCTCTATATTTAAAATCACAGCAAGTACAAGTTGTTGTATTGCTATCAACTGTAATAATATAATTTTTCACATAATACTCACAAGATTGAAATGTTGTAGGTGTAGATAGAGCATTAGGAACTATTTTACTATCAGAATATTCTTGTTTTTTTACAAGTGCATTATATAATGATGGATTTTTAATACTTTCTTCATTTGTATAATATGAAACATATAAATGGTTCATATGCTTACAATATGAATTTGTGTGATGATTATGAGGACAAGTACATTTTAAATCTCCATCTAGCAGAATACTAACTACGTATTTTTTGTTAGGAGTTGAAAAACTCTTTACAATAAACTCGTTTTTAGATGATTGTTGTTCAACAAAAATAGGTGTTGGTGGAAGTCCTTCGTATGATATGTCATCAATAATACTATTGATGCTTTCCCCTTCGGGAGTGTCATCAATAATACTAATATTGCTTACAATTTCACAATCAGAATCATAACCACTCTCAAATTCATCATCACCAGACTCCAATATTTTTCCATTAGCATAAATTTCTTCTGGTGATTGAGAAGGTTTTGGGTGAGATGTAATACTATTTGTAAATGTTTTAAGCTTTTCTCGAATAATAATTGCTATATCAATATTAGATTTATCTGGATTATTATCATTCATAGCAAAATATAATTTACCAAATTGACCTCTTCCAAGTATATCACTATCTACTAAAAATTCAATATGTTGTTCATAATCAATTTTAGTACAATAATATCCTTGAAGTAATAGTGATGCTTTAACTTTTTCGCAATAATCGTAATCATCTGGAACCTGTAAATCATCAGTAGTCATAAATACTGACATAATTGCCCCTGCTGTAATTTTACTAAGCGTTGTCATAGTTATTGACAATGATGTATATTTTATAATATATAAATACTCTATTAAATCAAATTTTATATAATTTCTTATTTGACGTTATTTTAAATATATTTATATTATAACGTCTTCTTCCCTCCTTGATAAGGTACTCCATGTCCCTCCTTTATCATAATATTATTAATAGTATCTTTAATACTCTTATTTTGCGAGTGAATATATGAGTTTTTATCTATATATACATCTACTAATACTCTTCCGTATTTATCATATTTTTTACAATCTATATATATAAGTCCATTCTTTGTTGTCGTCAGTTCAATAAATTTATTACGTGCTTCTCTTGCTTTTTTAATATGTTCCTCCCGATTAGGAATATTAAGACGTGGTTTCATTTCATGTGAATCATAACCAAGTGTTCTACAATTAATCTTTATAATCTCATTTTTATGATATATAGCACATTTAAATGTATCTCCATCATATACATCAACTATTTTTGCTTTACAACAGTATCCTTCAAATGAAAATAATGGAATCTCATTTGTTGATTTCTTCAAGTTATTATCTTTAATATATTCTATATTCATACAACATGTATTTCCCATTTTATATAGATATATATGATATGTTTATATAGTATAAAACATCATTCTTAGTATGATTTATTATATCTACCAAGTGGTATTCCTCTATTTGTTAATTTAGAATTAATGTCTATATATTCAATTCTTTTATGAGGATTTGCATAAAATCCATCATTAAAACTTCTATCACATAAAGTACTATTAATCATATATTCTTCATCATAATTACACTCCCAACATCCATTTACAATATTTGAACGAACAGGATCTACATCTTCTGGTAATTTATGTTTAAACCATTCTACACGATTAGAAGGACAACAATTTATAGTTTTTATTTTTAAATTACAAGGATTATATGCCATAATATATATTATATATATAAAAAAATAATGTTGTTTGATTATATAAAATATGCCGATCACTAGTATAACTACACAAGCAGCAACAGCATTAAGTCATATGTTAGGTGGTGTTAAAAAAGCAGGAGAACCACGCAAAGTTCATTTTATGACATTTTTTAGTTTAACACTTGTTATTCTTTTACTTCGTTCTTTAATTGTATGTTGGGGATATAATGCTTTAATGCCAAAATTCATTACAACACTTGGTGATAATAAAAATGCACTTGGAAATTATAGAGAAATTACATATTTAGAAAGTATATTATTAGTTATTACAGTTCAATGTTTGACTAATTAATTTTTTATATAAAATATATAAATATAAACACATATTTATAGTTATATTATAAAATGATTTCAACATTCTTTACATATTTATTTATTGGATTTATTGGTTGTGGTATATCTGATTTAATATCAATTGGAATATATAAATTAAATAATAAAATAGCAGAAGACCCAACAATAACAAACTTATTACATATTAAACAAATTCCTTATTCTCAGAATATAAGATGGTTTTTTATACATACAATAGTAAATTTATATATTACTATTAGAAGCTTTTCTGAATTGAAATATAGTATGTATAATATATCTACATGTTATAATGATCAATGGATAAATGGATATGAAATATATGGTGTTGCAATTGCCAGTCATTATTATCATATTGCTATGTTTAAATTAAATATAAATGATTGGATACATCATATCTCATCAGCTATTATTACAGGTCCTATTATATTATTAACAAATACAACATGTTTATCTGTTGTTGGATTGTTTTTTACATGTGGATTGCCAGGATTAATTGATTATATGTTATTATGGGTTGTTAAAATGGGATGGTGTGATAAATTATTTGAAAAAAAAGTATATGTATATTTATCTGTCTGGTTACGTGCCCCTGGATGTATTTATACAGCATCATTATTTTTTGGAATACTTCCTAATATTCATCAATATTCATGGAGTATTTTAATTGGAAGAATATGGACTACATTTATTGTATTTTGGAATGGATTATATTTTATGCATATAACACTAAAAGACTATTATAGTAATCATTATGTTAATTATCTTAAAAATGAAAAAAAGTAGTATTAAACATTCTAACCAATAATCATTATTAGAATTACAATAGAATATTTAAAATATCAGAACATCCTGAATTTAGTTGAAGTGTTATACCTTTATCTTTAATAACTAATTCAACCTTTGTTTTAGTATATTTAGTTTCTGCTAAAATCACAATATCATTCTTAATAATCCAATTATATATATCATTCTTATTATAAATGTCATATTTATTAGCACAACAATATTCATATAAAATTTTATATGAATTACATCTCTTATCTTTTGTTTCTTCTAATTCTTTAATAAATTCAGATATTTTAGTTGAATTACATAAACATTCTTCTTTCTCATCTAATACATTATATAAATATTCATTACATTCACTTAAAATATTTTCAATCATATTATTTATTTTAAGACTTTCAAGATGAAGTTCGTCTAAACTTGTTATAATTGTTTTACGTGCTTTAATGAGATTGTGTTTCATGGCAGAAAAATTCTTATATAATGATTCAAATTGTCTATAACAATTTAATAATACATCTAAGTCAATCTCCTTTTTTTTAGTAGAAATGGATATAAGTTTTTTAGCGAATAAAACTGCCCATATAATAGGAGATGGATTAAAACCTGTATTTGGAAGATAAATTATATATTGGTCTTTATCAATTTGTTCATAATCAATGCGTTTTTTTCCTGTTATACCACTTGTTGCTGAAATCATAATTCCAACTCTAACACCTGACCTACGAATATCTCTTTTAAATTTCTCAATTTGTGAAGTTGTTACAGGAATTTTATATGTTTTTACTTCAACATATATATTTAATCCTTCTGGTGTTATAATTTGAATATCACTCTCATAATCTTCTTGTGTTGTAATATTAATAGTATCATCTGGAAAATGGTCTGTTAATATATTACCTATTTGATGTTCTCCAATTTTACCTTTTAATGCTGAATTTGCACTTTGATATATAAAATTATTTACAGTACCACGAAGTGATGATATATTTTCAGTAATACTTTTATCAATAGATTTTAATGTTAATTCATTTTTTGTTGTTGATTGTTCTACTTTATTCATAATAGGGTCAAATAAAGTATTCATTGGATTAATAGTTTGTTGAGATAAATGAGCAGTAATGTATCCGAGTTTTAAATACTTGTTTATAATTGTTTCTTGGTCTTCTTTTGGTATTTTTTCAATCCATTCATTTTCAGTTGTATTGATTTCAATAAGCATATATTTATGTATATATGAATGTATGACGTTGTTCTTTTTTTTTCAAATTTTAAATAATTATTATATATAATAAAAGAATTTATAATGCCTATGGCGGGGGCATGTGGAGCACGAGAAGAAGGCTATGCCTGCATGCGAAGATACTTCATCAACTTATCCTTAGTAGGGGATGACATAGACAGTGCAAGGGACTGGTTCTCACCAACACCAAAGAAGTTGATTCTATTCTGTCGCTTGTTGAGGCGGTCTGCAAGTCCGATGAAACT
>Ga0181380_1000434_pt1 | contig 18778 bp, 30 predicted proteins | sample 3SPOviralmetaG_FD_130116 | JGI IMG/M metagenome (GOLD analysis project Ga0181380, IMG submission 130116) | Marine viral communities from the oligotrophic San Pedro Time Series (SPOT) site, San Pedro Channel, CA, USA - 3 SPOT_SRF_2009-08-19 | ecosystem: Environmental > Aquatic > Marine > Strait... | reverse complement strand
GCTGGCGGTCCGTCAGAAGTCATGCCTCAAGAGATGCAAGTCGAGCTTCCTATGGAGGAGGGTCTGCCTGATGGCATAGAGCTTGCGGGCATGGAAGAGATGGTCGAGGTCCAAGCTGAGATGTACGACCACAACGCCAATCTGGCGGAGGTCTTAGATGATTCGGTCCTTGGTTCGTTGTCCTCTGACTTGCGTGACAGGGTTGAGAGCGACAAAGAATCTCGTGAGGATTGGGAAGAAGCTATCTCCAAGGGTCTACGACTTCTTGGTGTAAACTACGAGGAGCGCACTGCACCATTCTTGGGTGCTAGTGGCGTTCACCATCCGCTGCTCAGTGAGGCTGTTACGCAGTTTCAGGCGCAGGCTTACAAAGAAATGCTGCCGGCAGGTGGTCCTGTAAAGGGGCAAGTTGTTGGCACACCTACACCGCAGACTGAAGATCAGGCGCAGCGTGTAAGTGACTTTATGAATTACCAGCTTACAGAGGTTATGGACGAGTACGATCCTGATACGGATCAGATGCTCTTTTATTTACCGCTGACAGGTTCCACATTTAAGAAGACATACTTCGATCCCGCCAAACAGCGGGCTGTGTCTAAGTTCGTACCAGCGGAAGATCTGATTGTCCCGTATGCTGCCAGTGATTTGAACACGGCAGAGCGGGTAACTCATGTAGTACGCATGACGGAGAACGAACTTCGCAAGATGCAGGTCTCAGGTGTTTACCGGGACATTGAGTTGCAGGGAGAAGATGAAGATGATCCAGGACCAATTAAAGAGACTGAGAACGAGCTTCAAGGGGTTCGCCCAACGTATGGGGACGATGTGTTCACATTGTTGGAGTGTCACACAGAACTTGACCTTGACGGTTTTGAAGACGTTGATGCAGAAGGTGAACCCACGGGAGTTAAGCTTCCTTATATCGTCACACTGGATGAGGGGTCAGGCAAGATTCTTTCAGTGGTTAGAAACTTCCGGGAGACAGATCCACTCCGCCGCAAGAGACAATACTTCGTGCATTATAAGTTTTTGCCTGGGTTCGGGTTTTACGGCTTTGGTCTTCTTCATACTATAGGAGGTCTCTCTCGTGCAGCGACATCAATCCTCAGACAACTTATCGATGCTGGAACGCTTTCCAATCTTCCAGCGGGTTTCAAGGCTCGTGGTGTCCGTATCCGTAACGACGATGAGCCGCTTGCTCCTGGCGAGTTTCGTGACATTGATGCTCCCGGTGGCGATCTTCGCAACGCTCTTATGCCCCTCCCTTATAAGGAGCCTTCTGGCACACTTGCTCAACTCCTCGGGGTTATTGTTGATTCCGGCAGAAGATTTGCACAAGTTGCAGATGCAAAAATCGCAGATGTCAATTCTCAAGCGCCAGTGGGAACAACGGTTGCACTGATTGAGCAAGGCTCAAAGATTATCTCCAGTATCCACAAGCGGCTGCATTATGGGCAGAAGCAGGAGTTCCGGCTGCTGGCAGAGATCTTCGCAGATAACCCAATGCCGTACCCATACTTTGTGGGTGTGAATGTGCCGCCTGAGATCATGGCACAGGACTTCGACGGGCGTGTGGATATTCTGCCTGTTAGTGATCCGTCCATTTTCTCTATGTCTCAGCGCCTGTCTTTGGCGCAGACACAGTTGCAGTTGGCGCAAGCTGCTCCGCAGATGCATAACATGTACGAGGCATATCGTCGGATGTATGATGCGCTGGATGTTAAGAACATTGATAGCATCCTGCCGGCACCACAGCCGCCACAACCTATTGATCCGGCAACCGAGAACGCAAATGCTGTAAAGGGCAAGCCAACACAGGCATTCCCACAGCAGGACCACGAGTCGCACATTGCGGCGCATGCCATGTTCTTGTCCTCACCAGTGGCTACAGCAAATCCACAAGGCTTCTTGCTGTTGCAGGCTCACGTCCAAGAGCATGTGTCATTCTTGGCGAGAGATCAGGTTGCAGCGTTCTTTACCAACGCGCAGCAGCAAGCACAGCAGGCTGGAGAGCCAGTGCCTACGATTGACCCAGCAGTGATTGAGTCAGCCGTTGCACAGCAGGTTGGTGAGATTATGAAAGAGATCATGCCAATGATTCAGCCAGCCCAGCAGCAAGATCCGCTGGTCGGGATTCGCCAGCAGGAGTTGCAGAACGATACGATGGAAATCCAGCGTAAAATGCAGAACGACGCTATGGACTTTCAGATCGATCAGGCCAAGATGCAGCAGGCATTCAATCTTGCCCAGCAGCGTATGCAGCTTCAGGAAGAGATTGCTGGCGACAGAAACGATGTCAACATATACCGCATTAACACACAGGCGGCACTGTCAGGAAGAAAATGATACAGGCGTTCATAGGTCCAATAGCGAACCTTGCCGGTACATGGCTCAACGGCAAGGTAGAAGAGAAGAAGGCTGAGTCCGCAACTAAGGTTGCCAAGGCGCAGGCTGAAGCTGTGGTCATGCAGAAAAAAGCCACTGGGGAGATTGACTGGGATCTTGAGATGGCAAAGGGTAGTCAGTCTTCGTGGAAAGACGAATGGCTTACTATTTTGTTTTCGATCCCGCTTATTTTAGCCTTCATTCCGGGCATGGAGGAAGTAGTTGCAAACGGATTCGCACAACTCAATGCGATGCCTGAATGGTATCAATATTCCTTGGGAGTTATCGTTGCCGCTTCTTTTGGAGTTCGTAGCGCGACTAAATTCTTCGGGAAGAAATAATGGCGAAATGGGGCTTACACGAGCGGACGACAGAAGAGCAAGCGAGGATTAATCGTGGCAGACGTGACAATGGAAAGGTTTCTCAAGTGGAAGATATTACCCCGCTTGATGATGATTATGATGTCAATATCGGCTTGGCGGGTAGTGGAGTGGTTTATGACATTGCCAGACCCTACACCAGCGCAGGCAGGCTTAGTTAGTGTAGTGACAGGAGCCATGACCGGCGCATTTGCTGTGTGGTTGGGCCACGAAAAGGAAAAAGGAAATGGCTAGACCTAGAGCAGCACAGTTTGGCAGAGACATTGGTGTCTCGACGGCAGGGGCAAAAAAGCTTATAAATGAAGGACGGCGTCGTAACGACGGCGGCTCACAAGTTTTGGAGAGACACATGTCAGAAATGAAAGAAAAAGTAACCCCGCCCCGTCCGCTACCTCCAGAGGCTAGGGCGCGTAGAGAAAACTCTAAGATGTACAAGAAGAAGGGCCGTCCTAATCCTGGTGATCGGAACGAGAGAAAGAATCCTGGTCAGACAGATGTAGAGACTCGTGAGGCTGCTATGGGTACATATGTAGAAGCCGGAGACGGTAAGTACATGTCTTGTCGTGGTATGGGCGCAGCCATTAAAGGCGGCAAATTTTCGGGGACAAAATAATGGCTCCGCCAGGAAGAAAAGAACGCCAACGCCAAGTATCGGTGGACTCTGGTGCCAATGTTGGTAACAAAGACTTTGGTGGAGGTAATCAGGATAGGCCTTCACCGTCCAGCATTCCGGGCACTGGTAGTGTTACTCAAAGCGAAGGCTTTCAAAATTTTCTTTCTAACACAGGAAAAACCGAAACAAATCCATACGGAAACGAAGGTTTTTTTAGCCGAGTCTTCGGTATTGACCCAAAGAATATAAGCTATGCGAACAATATCCCCGGTGGGTCAGCCGGAATTGCAAACTTGAACCGTCTGGCCTATGACAGGTTTATGAACCCATATGCATCTGTAAATGTATTGGGCCGTCGTGTTGGTGGCGATGCAGCCACTGGACAGCTCCGCGAAGGTCTATCTGCGGGGGACATGACCAGCAGTGGTATGGTAGCTGCGCAGCGCAGACCCATGTCTGGGCAGGAAATGGCAAGCCGAGGCATATTTAGTATACTCGCTGCGGGGACACCTGTTGGATTACTTGCTGGTGCGCTGAGAAAAGATCCATTGGCAATCCAAGGCACAGAGTTTTACGACCCCACACTTGATCCAGCCAGTGAAGATTTCACAGGATCAAGCGGGATGTTTAGCGGGATGTTTAGCAACATGTTGAAGCCACTTACAGGTGGTATTACATATGGTGATGTAAAGCCGAAGATAAACCCAATGGTAGAGGGCGCAAAACAGTTTTTCCAAGCGGGCCAAGATCAGACAGCACCAGCAGAGAATACTCGCATGGCCTTTGATCCTAAGTTTGGGAATACTGTCTACGGGTCTGATGCGTTAACGCCATATACCTATTTTGATGGCCCCGCTCAAACAGGCTCAGGGGTTCCAATGGATAGAGAAGCTCAAGGCGCTACTTACAGAAGTCCAGATGGTAGAATATTTAGAGACCAGTTTGAAGCAATTGAGTCAGTAGGTATCGACAACATAAATAACCCGATAATAACAGATATCATTACGAAGCCGGGTCCAGGAGGAGATCTGTTACGTCAAGCTCAACAATTCGGGAGCGTAGATTAATGAAAATAGAAATAAAACTTATCCCTGACGGTCTGGACCTAGCTAAAGAAATTCAGGATGGCATGCCCGTTGACATGATGAAAGATGCATGCCCGGTTGCCACGCAGGATATCGAAACCAACGAAGAAAACCAGAGGATGGCGATTAAGGACCATCAGTATGGACCGGCGGTGAACCCGGAGGAAAGCTGCGGAACTTGTGCGGTTTTTAACGTCACTGACCACATGCAGCAGTGCATGAAGAACGACAGCGGTGAAGTAGGTTACTGCCAGTTGCTAAAGTTCATGTGTAGTGCTAGGAACAGTTGTGACGCATGGGAGGAAGGCGGTCCAATGACTGACATGCCTTGTGACTGTGATCACGATAACTGTGACTGTAACGGGTAACAATGGACGTAATACAATTTTTATCAAGGTATCGTAAAGCCTTGCAAACTCGTGTGGACGATATTAGCATTTCCGTGACAAGCGGCAGTGCATCCGATATCGGACAATACCGCGCAATGGTTGGTGAGATTCAGGGACTCACCTACGCATTAGATGAACTCCAAACCCTGCTAAAAAAGGTAAACTATGACGAAGACTCTATTCGTTCCTGACCACATAATACGGCAACAGCAAGCCAAAAAAGAAGCTGAACAACTAGCAAAAAATAAACCTATCACAGAACGTGTGCCGCAACCCACAGGCTGGCGCATTCTTGTTATGCCGTATGCAGGTAAAGACAAGACTGAAGGTGGTGTTTATGTGCCGGATCAAGCCAAAGACCGAGAAGCACGGGGCACAATGGTAGCCTATGTGGTTAAGGTCGGGCCGCTTGCCTACAAAGATCAAGACAAATTTGGTCCTGATTCCGAGCCTTGGTGCAAGGAAGGTGATTGGATTTGTATTGGTCGCTACGCTGGATCTCGTTTTAATATTGAAGGCGGCGAGGTTCGTATTATCAATGACGATGAGGTCATTGCAACTATTGTCGATCCAGACGACATAAAGACATACGGAGCTTAGTATGCAAAACAATCTTGCTGAGAAAGAAGAAGAACTAGAGGTCGTAGAGGCTGAACAGGAAGAGGAGCAGCAAGAGGCTGCTCCAGCAGAGGAAACCGCAGAGCAGGAAACCGCAGCTTCTGAAGATGATGAGCTTGAGCAGTATTCTGATTCTGTCCAGCGTAGAATTAGTAAACTTACCAACCGCTTTCGGGAAGAAGAGAGACAGCGACAAGCTGCTTTGGAGTACGCCGAGGCTGTAAAAAAGCAGAACGACGAACTCAAGTCACGACTTGATAAGCTTGATCAGTCGTATGTTGGTGAGTTTGGCAGCAGACTGGAGTCCGAGGTCACGACAGCCAAGGAATCATACCGCAAAGCCTATGAAGACGGTGACGCGGATGCCATGTTTGAGGCCCAGCAAAAGATTAGTCAACTTGCCCTAGAACAGGCTAGGTATGCAGAAGCAAAGCGGCGTAATGAAGAGAGGGCTGAACAGCCGGCGCAAGAAGTCGCGCAGCAGCCTGCACCGCAGCAGCAAGCCCAGCCAGATCCAAAAGCGGAGTCTTGGGCAAAAAACAACGAATGGTTCGGTACTGATCAAACAATGACCTATGCTGCTTTTGGCATACATAGGCAATTAATTGAGGATGAAGGATTTGACCCAACCTCAGATGAGTATTATACTGAGCTTGACAAACGAGTTCGCGTTGAGTTTCCACACAAGTTCAAGGAGACAAAACGTGACTCTGGACCCAGAGTCGCTTCTGCTGAGTCCACGGCGTCAAAGTCGTCGTCACCAAAGGGGCGCAGAACAGTCAAACTGTCTCCTTCGCAGATTGCCATTGCGAAACGACTGAATGTTCCGCTTGAAGAATATGCAAAGTATGTAAAGGAGTAGAAAATGGCTGAAAGAACTACACGCGAATCAAAGAGTCGCGCAAACACCCAACGGCGCAAGCCTTGGGCACCACCTTCAAAGCTGGAAGCACCAGAACCACCAGCAGGGTACAAGCATCGTTGGATCAGAACTGCCATTCGTGGTGAGGATGATAAAACAAATGTACACTCAAAGATGCGTGAGGGATGGGAGCCAGTTCGTGCAGATGAATATCCTGACGAAATGGATCGTTACCCAGTGCTTGAAGAGGGTAAGAATGCAGGAATTATTGGTGTCGGCGGACTAATGCTGTGCCGTATTCCTGAAGAAACGGTAGAGGAAAGAACTGAATATTTTCGGGAGCAGACCCGCAACCAAATCAAGGCCGTTGATGAGAACCTAATGAGGGAACAACATCCCTCTATGCCCATCCATAATGATAGGCAAAGTCGTGTATCTTTTGGTGGTAAGTAACCACCTAACTTAGAGAGAAAGGTAGCATTATGGCAAACGTCAATGTTGCATTCGGCATGAAGCCGATTAATAACGCAGGTAGCACACCAGCTACAGGCGGTACTAATGCATACTTGATCGCCAGTGATGCGTCGGCAATCTATCAGGGTTCTGCGGTAAAAGCTGTTAATGGCGGTTCAATCGCCATTGGTTCTGCTTCCGGGGACACTGTAGCATTTGTTGGCGTTTTCGCTGGTTGTGAGTATGTATCTTCGTCAACAGGGAAAAAGGTCTTTTCAAACTACTGGCCTGGATCAGGTGCGGACACAAACTTCGATATTATCGGATTTGTGTACGACAACCCGCTTCAGCGTTTTGTAATTTGCACAGACGCTTCTTTCACGGATCAGGCAACTGCTGAAGCAGCTATTTTTGAAAGCACAATGTTCAATAGCGGCGCAGGCGGAAGCACAACAACAGGTATTTCCAACGCCCAGTTGGACGTAGCTACGTTGGATTCATCCAATACTTCACTTCCTCTGAAGATTGTAGGTATTCAGGATGATGCAGACAACGAAGACTACGCTGCTGCTGGTCTGCCTGTGATTGTGATGTTCAACAACCACGCACTGCTTCAGGCCGATTCTGAAGCGGCAATTTCATAGGGAGGCTAGACAATGGCTATTTCTCGCGCACAACTCGCCAAAGAACTAGAACCAGGCCTCAACGCCCTCTTTGGTATGGAATACAACCGCTACGAAGGTCAGCATGCTGAGATCTTTGACACCGAGTCATCAGACCGGGCGTTTGAAGAAGAGGTCATGCTGTCAGGTTTCGGTGCAGCCCCTGTGAAAAACGAGGGTTCTGGAATCTCCTATGACGATGCAAATGAGGCGTATACCGCACGGTATAACCACGAGACCATCGCAATGGGCTTTTCAATCACGGAAGAGGCTATCGAAGATAACCTTTATGACCGTCTTGGTGCCCGCTATACACGCGCTCTTGCTCGTTCTATGGCACACACCAAGCAGGTTAAGGCTGCTTCTGTCCTCAACAATGGCTTCTCCGCTGGCGCATTTGCTGGTGGTGACGGTGTAGCTCTTATGGCGACAAACCACCCGCTCACAAGCGGTGGCACGTTCTCAAACGAGCCAGCAACTGCCTCAGACCTTAATGAGACTTCACTTGAAGACGCTCTTATCAGCATCGCTGGTTTCGTTGACGAGCGTGGCCTCATCATTGCTCTTCGCGGCATGAAGCTGATTGTTCCACGTCAACTGCAATTCGTTGCAGAGCGTCTGTTGGTTTCTAACCTCCGTGTTGGAACAGCCGACAACGACGTGAACGCGCTGAAGTCAATGGGCATGCTGCCTGAAGGCTATGTAGTCAACGACTACCTGACCGATACAGATGCATTCTTCATCAAGACTGATGCACCTAACGGTCTGAAGCACTTTGAGCGTACAGCTCTGTCAACCAACATGGATCCAGACTTCGACACTGGTAACATGCGGTTCAAGGCTCGTGAGCGTTACAGCTTCGGCTTCTCAGACCCACGTTGTGTATTCGGTTCACCCGGAGCATAACTGTAGGCACAAAGAAACTAGAGGGCGGCTTCCATGCCGCCCTTTTTTATTGTATAGTTACTTATCCCTGACAGCCGCACAGCGTGGCTGACACTAGCCACGACAGGAGTACAAAATGGCTACAACTACTTTCTCTGGTCCTATTAAGGCCGGAACGATTAAGAACACAACAGGCACAACACTTGGCACTAACATTGCCAATGTCGGTCAGGTTGTTATGGCTCAAACATTTTCAGTAGATCTTTCTGGTGGTGCAGTCGCAGCATCTGTAACTGACGTTGTTATCCCAGCAAACTCTCAAATTATTGACTGTGTGATTGATGTTATCACCGCAGCTAACACTGCAACTAACCTTAGTGTTGGTGACACTGTTGGTGGTGCTGCTACCATTCTCAACACGTTTGCAATCGGAACAACTGCTGGTCGCAAGTATCCAACAACTCAAGCTGGCGCTGCATTGGCGTGGCAGGACACAGGAACAGCGGACATTCGTTTGACTGTAACTGGCTCCGCTGCAACAAACGCAGGCCTTGTTCGTGTTACAATCCTGTACCAGCAGAATAACAACCTTGCTTAATAGGAGGGCACAATGGCTGCTTCTATTACAGCAAAGACTGCTACAGCTACAGGCACATTGCAGGGTGGTAGAACTCGTCTAAAGGCTTTCTATGTAAAGACAGCCTCTAGTGGGTCACCCGCCGTTGTGTTTAAGAACGGGAGCGGTGGTGCAACATTGTTGTCAATGGTGTTTCATACATCAGACGACAATCAAATCACCATTCCTGATCACGGCATGATCTTCGATGATGAGTGTCATGTAACGCTCACTAACGTAGACTCTATCACAGGATTCTTTGGCTAATGGCTGGCAATGAAGTCATTGCGAAACACTTACACGCTTCCGGTGTCCTTGCGGACTGCCGGGGGCGTTTAAAAGGTTTTATTGTAAATCACGATACGGGAACATCTGGGCACATCATTTTGTATGACAATGACTCTGCCGCATCTGGTGATGTTATTTTAGAAGTGGACGAGAAAGCTGCTGGAGCTTTTGGTATGGAGATACCGGGAGATGGCATTATATTCGCCAACGGTCTCTATGTCGATTTACCAAATAATACTTCAATAACTGTATTTATTCAGTTGGGAGGTAGGTAATGGCTCGTACTCCCAAAAAAATGCCCAAGCGCAACAAAAAGAATTTCCGCTCCACTAAATCTGGAGCGGGAATGACTAAGGCTGGTGTTGCAGCGTATCGTCGTAAAAACCCGGGAAGCAAGCTTCAAACAGCGGTGACTGAGAGCAAGCCTAGCAAATCTCGTGCAAAGCGCCGCAAGTCGTACTGCTCGCGTTCTGCTGGTCAGATGAAGATGCATAACATCAGTTGCAAGAAGACCCCTAAAAAACGTATCTGTGCAGCTCGTCGGAGATGGAAATGCTAAATATAGGAGTTACTGCAATCCTGGGTTTTGTTGCTTGGATAGCTCTGTCCGTAGTTGAGCTAAAGACAGACACGGCTGTTATAAGCGTCAAGGTTGATGAAAACCACAAGATGCTCACTACTTTGTGGGAAGACTACATAGAGAGGAAAAAAGATGGGAATCTCGCGTGGGTCGCTCGAAAGCCAAATATCAAAGCCGCCCCAGAAGAAAAAGTTCAAGAAGGTTCGTAAGGCTAAAAAACCAAAGAGGCAGAAATGAGCAAGAAGGATGCATGCTATCACAAAGTTAAACGCCGCTATAAGGTCTTCCCGTCGGCGTATGCAAGCGGTGCCGTCGCAAAATGCCGAAAAGTTGGCGCAGCAAACTGGGGTAACAGCAAAAAGAAAGCAACCGGCGGAACGTACAAGTACCGCACAACAAAGATTTATTGACCGCGATGATACATGTGTTTGTCTTAATGGTGTACCTGGGGACGGGTGAAGACAGACGCTTAACAAGTGCAGATATGCATTTTAGATCTGTTACAGAATGTAACTATTTTGCTGCCGAGGTTTCAAAGAGGTACGGAAACTACGGCTATAAAGACTACATAGATCCGAAGGACCGCGTCACTGCTTACTGTGTGCCAAAGTACGTCAAGGAAGGAAGCGTGGAGGTGTATTAATGGATCCAGTATCAGCGATGGCAGCGGCTTCCGCAGCTTTTGGCGCAATAAAAAAAGGTATGCAGGTAGGACGTGATATTGAGTCGATGGCTTCCGACTTGTCCCGGTGGATGGGTGCGCTCAGTGACCTGGACATGCTGGAAAAAGAATCTAAGAACCCTCCCCTGTTTAAAAAGCTGTTTGCTGGTAAATCTGTTGAACAAGAGGCAATAGAAACCTTTGCGGCTAAAGAAAAGGCTGAACAGCAAAGACGAGAGCTTCAGCTATGGATTGGCCTTACTCTTGGTAAATCTAAATGGGACTCCCTTGTGAAAATGGAAGGTCAGATCCGGAAGCAGCGTCAGGAAACATTGTATCGCCAGAGGCAACGTAGGCGCAAATTTGTTGAGATTGTGGCGTGGATTCTAGTGACCTGTGTCGGATCAGGGGTTTTACTGGGTTTTGTAATGTTCCTAAAAAGTGCGGCTAACGCAGCATCCATACCGGAGTATGTAGACTGCCGACTCAAAGGTTGTGAGCTTATAGACGGGCAGCGTGTATGCATATATCATGGGCCTAACAACACTGTTGACAGCGTATGGTTAGGCTTGAACGAGTTTTTCCCACGGGAAATAAAGTGCAAGTACGATCCTAAGAATGAGAAGCCTGCCACTATGCGGGAGACATTCGATGCGATTAAAAAGTCAAGGAAGTAAGCAATGGCGGTGCGCAAGACAAAAAAGGGTGCGTCTCTTAAAAGGTGGTTTAAGGAAGAGTGGAAGGATGTCCGCACGGGTAAGCCGTGTGGGCGTCGCAAGGGTGAAAAACGGGGTACTCCATATTGTCGCCCCTCTAAGAGAGTTTCCAGTAAAACTCCTAAAACATCTAGCGAAATGACAGCATCTGAAAAACGTAGTAGAATATCCCAGAAAAAGCGTCTTGGTCAGCCAGCAGGCAAGCCGCGTCGCGTAAAATCACTGAAGAGAAGGAAAAAATAATGTCACATTGTTCTCCTCGTAAAGCTATGGGCGGGGCCATGAATATGCCTACCCGTAACAGTAAAGCACCGAGCCGTACCCGCTTTAAGATGGGTGGTGGTAACTTTCCTGACGCAGATGGAAGCGGCGATGTTACTAAGAAAGACGTTCTGATAAAGAGAGGCGTTTTAGACAAAGCTGGTAACGTGATCAAAAAAGGTTACGGCGGCATGCACAAGAAGAAGAAGTAAGACATGGCAACTTCAGGTTCACGAGATTTTGATCTCGACGTAGCAGAGATAATTGAAGAAGCATACGAGCGGTGCGGGCTTGAAGTTCGCACTGGCTATGATGCTCGCACGGCGCGTAGGTCCATGAACCTAATGTTTGCGGATTGGGCAAACCGTGGGCTAAACCTGTGGACAGTCAAGCAAGCTACGCAAGCTCTGACTCAAGGCACGGCAACGTATACATTTACATCGGACTATACAGATCTTTTGGAAGTAGTAGTGCGCCGTAGTGGTACAGACTTTGAGATAAGCCGAATGTCACGCAGTGAGTATTTGACGATACCAAACAAGACAACACAGGGACGCCCAAGTCAGTATTACTATAATCGCCAGGTAGAGCCTCAGATAACACTGTGGCCCACCCCTGAAAACTCCACAGACACATTGGTATATTACTATGTTCAACGGATTGAAGATGTCGATGCTTTGGTTAACACAACAGATGCACCATTTAGGTTTTTGCCCTGCATGGTCGCAGGCCTTGCGTACTATACTGCTCTTAAAAAAGCACCGGAACGGGTGCAGCTTCTAAAGAACCTGTACGAAGAAGAGTTTCAACGTGCCGCAGACGAGGACGAAGACCGAGTTGCCCTGAAACTACAGCCAAGCATACAGTATCTGAGGGTTAATTAATGGCGAGGTATGCTTCGGGTAAAGATGCTTGGGGCTACTCCGATAGGTCGGGGTTTCGCTACCGGCTTGTTGAAATGCAGACGGAGTGGAATGGTCTGAAGGTGGGGCCAGATGAGTATGAGCCGAAGCACCCACAGCTTGAGCCACCACAGGTAGGACCAGATCCGCAAGCATTGTTTGATCCACGCCCAGATCAAAGGACCGAGGTTGCAGTTGCAAGGCTTCTTGGGCCTAGCCCGTTTATATCAGGTGCCCAAGGTTCTACCACCATTACCGTGGTTGAACCCTCTCATGGACGTAGCACCTCAGATACTGTAAGATTCCGCAAAGCTGAAGCTTTTGACGGTTTTACGGAAGCCGTATTGGAGAATGCAAGTGGTTACTCGATTACTGTTGTGGATTCAAACCTTTATACCTTCACGGCCTCGTCAGGAACCGCGACAGCCGGTAATACACGAGGCGGTGGTGAAAATGCGACTGTCGGACCAGTCACATTGGAGGTTTAAGTGAGCTACACCTATGCACAGCTAAAGACAGCGATACAGGATTATACGGAGAACACAGAGTCTACGTTTGTAACCAACTTGCCCACGTTCATTAAGAACACAGAGCAGCGCATATTCAAACTTGTTGACCTAGAACTTTTCCGTAAAAATGCCACGTCAGCCTTGTCGCAGAATGACCCGTATCTTTCTGTGCCTAGTGACTACCTAGCATCTTTTTCCATGTCGATCACCAACAGTAGCTCCAAAGAGTTTTTGTTGCAGAAGGATGTAAACTTTATCCAGGAGTACAACCCCAACGCATCCACAACAGGGGTTCCTAAATATTACGCTTTCTTCGATATTGACAACTTCATTGTGTCGCCAACACCGAATGCAAACTTTGCTGTTGAGCTTCACTACTATTATAGACCTACGTCATTAACAGCCGGGGCTGATTCTGGTACAACATGGCTCAGTGAGAACGCTCCGAATGCCATGCTTTACGGTTCTTTGGTCGAAGCGTATACTTACATGAAAGGTGAGCAGGATATGCTCACCATGTATGAGAAGCAGTTTACGGAAGCAATGACCAGGATTAAGGATCTGGCAGAAGCCAGAGAAAACAGCGATGCATATCGCAGGGGTTTGCCGGAACGGCCCCGTACTTGAGGAGTAAAAAATGGCAACGTCAAATGCAGCAACCAATTATACAGAACACGCGATCTTGCAGTTTCTGTTTAAGAATAACGCGGAGAGTTTTGCGACTCCCGGTAACAGTATCTATATCGGTCTAGCTACCGCAGTTAGTAGTATTGAAACAGGCTCCGTTACTGAAGCAGATTTTACCAACTACGCGAGGCAGCAGGTAGCGGCTTCTGGTTGGACGGTTCCTGCTGTTAGCACAGACGCACAGACAGCTACAAATGCAGCGAATATTGAGTTCCCAGCATCTGGTGGCGGCGGAGATGATGTTATTACACATGCCTTTGTTGCAGACGCGGCAAGCAGTGGAAACATCCTGTTTGTTGGCGCACTGGATGTTAACAAGACAATTCAAAGCGGCGATATCTTCCGTATTAACGCGGGTAACTTCACTGTTGAGTTGAAGTAAAATGGCGCTTGTTCTTGCGGATAGGGTCAAAGAAACGACCACCACGACAGGCACTGGCACATATACATTGGCTGGTGCGGTCACTGGTTTTGAGACTTTTGGTTCTGTAGGTAATAACAACACGACATTTTACGCCTGCACAGACGGCACTGACTTTGAGGTCGGGGTTGGAACGTATACGTCATCCGGCACTACATTGGCGCGTACAACCATCTTGCAGTCCAGTAACAGTGACAACGCTGTGAGTTGGAGTTCTGGAACCAAGACAATTTTCTGCACGTTGCCAGCAGAAAAGGCTATCCATACCGAGAACCTTCAAACACAGGGGCTGACGTTTTTTGATCCCGCAGGACAGGGCATCGCTATGGCGATTGCGTTAGGATGATATTATGGCGAATGCTTTTAAACTTGTAACAGACACGGGAGTTGGTACCAGCGCGGCTACTATTTACACATGCCCAAGTTCCACAGAGACAACGATTATTGGCCTCAGTATAGCTAATATTGTGACATCTCAAATAGAGATTGATGTTCAGCTAGAGAACAATGACGGCGATAACGTATACATTATCAAGGATGCTCCGGTCCCCGTTGGATCATCGTTGGTTGTTGTAGGAGGCGACCAGAAGGTTGTGATGAACGCATCAGATGTTTTGAAGGTTACGTCAAGTGCTTCAACTTCTGCTGATGTTACACTTTCTATATTGGAGATTACCTGATGGGTTATATCGGCTCTGGTGTACAACGATTTAATACTGCTGATGGTCTGACTGTCACTGGTGATGCCACTATTGACACCACTACGCTTGTCGTTGATTCAACCAATAACAATGTCGGCATCGGCACTGCGTCACCAGAAGATTTTGGTGGCGGGTACACAACTTTAGAAGTTGCAGGTTCTAGTACAGCCAACGGTGGTATATTTAAAACAGCGACAAGCGATAGTGCTGGCACGGGTACTGCTGGCACAGAAATGCTGATGTACTCAAATAACGGTGGTGGGGTAATAACTGTAACATCAAGTGACCCTTTGTTGTTTCAGACTGCGGGTGCTGAACGTATGCGCCTGACATCGGCGGGATTGCTAGGGCTGGGAACTTCATCGCCTGACGCTCTTTTGCAAATCGAAAAATCAGACAGCGGCACAACGATAGACAAAGAGCCGTCATCACAAAGTGGTCCTAACATTGCAATCCACAATAGCAATCAAACTGCGAACAACCTCTCAAGCGTTCAGTTTACTAACCGTGGAACTAACGGTGTAGCAGAGACCGCCACGGCTGGTATCCACGTTAAACACGAGGCGCAGGGCGGTACATACAGTTACGGCTCTATGAACTTTAATGTGACTAATAGTGCGGGTAGCTATGCAACTAGGATGCACATTTCATCAGACGGCAAAGTCGGCATTTCAAATTCCGCTCCAGACTTCAACTTATCCGTAGGCAATTCGTCTAGTGTAAACCCATCTATTCAAATTATGTCGGCAACCAACAGTAACGCACAACTGTTGTTTGGTGATGGCGCTGGTGCGGCTGGTTACAGAGGCACGATTGTTTACGGCAATGCTACAGACTCAATGTCATTTTCGACTGCTGGTTCTGAACGTATGCGCCTCGACAGCAACGGAAATGTCGGAATCGGCGTAAGCAGCATGACGAATAAGTTGGTTCTGCCAAATGCCGCCTACTTTGCTATGCAAGATACCAGCGGCGCAGAAAGTCTTGCAATCAGAGCAAATAGTTCTAATGCAATGGAACTGCTGACTGGCGGCGGCGTAAAAGCGACCATCACATCGGGCGGTAATGTCGGAATTGGCACTGCGTCACCAACATCAGCAAGTGGTGGCAAAGTATTAGCTGTTGAAACTACTGCTGACGAACACACTAATCTAGTTTTCAATACTGCCAACACAGGTAGAAATGGCATTATTGAAGGCCGCCGCACTGGACGTTCTGGCTCAGAGAGATTTGCACAAATCAACATTCAGAACAACAGTGACAGTGGAGAGATACGTTTTTATACAGCGTCTTTTGGGAATGATGTAAGTGAGCGGGCTAGGTTAAGCTCGGCGGGGGTCTTACTTATTGGAAAAACCGCTGACAGCATTTCAAACAACGGCATATCACTCGCAGGTTCAGCAACAGGCGGTGGGAATTTAAGTGTAACTAATGACGGTAATTCAGCATTAAGTTTAAATCGTAAAACAAGTGAAGGGTCATGCGCTCAATTCTTTTTCAATGGTACTGTTAAAGGTAGTATTCAAGTTGCCAGTGCTGGTACGACATTTGCCACCACCTCAGACATTCGCCTCAAGCAAGACATCGAACCACTGCAAGCCACAGACAAGCTGATGCAGATGAACCCTGTCAGCTATAACTGGAAGTCAGACCCTGACGGCCCACGGTCTATGGGCTTCATTGCACAAGAAATTCGAGAGGTTATACCAGAGGCCGTGTCCACTGGCGATGATGACATGATGAGTATGGATTACGGGCGCATCACACCAATTCTGGTGTCAGCGTTGCAGGATGCTCACCGCAAGATTGATGAACTAGCAGCAGAGATTGCTGAATTAAAAGCCAGCTAACAGGAGTAGAAAATGGCAAACACATACACGTGGTCATACCCACAACTTGACCGTGTAGCAACTGAAGGGGACAACTCTGACGTTGTAAAAACAATTCACTGGCGTGTAATAGCGACCTCCGACAGCGAAACAGACGCTGACGGCAACGCCATTTCCGCGACTAAATACGGCACTACTGGCGTAGAGATGGAAGACGGTGCAGAGTTTGTGGCATATAATGATCTAACCAAGGACTGGTGCAAAGCCAAAGTTTTGGCTGACATGGGGCAGACGGAAGATGAAGTCAAAGCAACATTAGATGCCGACATTACAGAAAAAGCCAGTCCCTCTATTTTAACAGGAACTCCATCAGGGTGGTAAGATGAGCGATAACGTAGTTACGATCAACGGCAAGGAATACAAGACAGAGGATCTTAATGAGGAGCAGAACTACCTCATTATGCAAATCCGGTCTTGCCAAAACAAAGCGGCGAACATTCGATTTGATTTGGATCAGGTCCAGGCTGCACAGAATGTTTTTACTGACAAGCTGATTGAATCAGTTCAGAGCAAGGACGAAGAAGAGGTAGCCTAGTATGGCGTACTTGGGTAGATCACCATCACAGGGTGTTAGAAATCGTTACTACTTCACTGCATCAGGCGGTGAGACATCCGTTAGTGGTGCGCTGACAGGTGGCACCCTGACATTCACTGACGGCAACTATGTTGACGTAAACCTGAATGGTGTGACCCTAGTAGCTGGTACGGACTACAACACAAGCACAGCGAACACTATCGCAGGTCTGTCAGCTCTGACTGCAAATGATGTTGTCGAGATCGTGGTCTACGATGTCTTTAGTGTGTTCAGCGGTAACGTGAACAGCGACTTCAGTGTAGGCGGTAATCTGACTGTCACTGGCACTATAGACATTGACGGCGCAGCCACGACAGATGGTATCACCAATGCTGGTAACTTTTCTACAGACGGTGGCACCATCAAGCTAGATGGCAACTACCCAACAGGCACAAACAATGTGGCGTTAGGCGACACGGCACTTGATGACGGTTCACTTTCTGGTTCTCATAACACTGCTGTAGGACACGCCGCCTTAACCGCAAATACGTCAGGGGCATCTAATACAGGCATTGGTCGAGAAGCATTAGCTATAACTACGACAGGTAGCAACAACACGGCAGTCGGTAAGTTAGCCCTTTACGCGAATACTACAGCATCAAACAACACGGCAGTAGGTACAGACGCTCTTGTATCAAACACTACTGGTGCGTCTAATACGGCAGTGGGTGCTGAATGTTTAGACACAAACACCACGGGTGAGCAACATGCCGCTTTAGGTAAAAATGCTTTGAAAGCAAACACCACGGGGAGCAACAGTGTTGCTGTAGGTGCAGGAGCGTTACGGAACAATACAACCGCAAGTAACAACACCGCTGTTGGTACATCTGCCTTGAACGCAAATACCACTGCCACCAACGGAACAGCCGTAGGAGCAAACGCATTAGATGCGAACACCACTGGGCCAAACAATACAGCGGTTGGTCGCAATGCTTTAGGCTCTAATACAACGGGCGGATACAGCGATGCCTTTGGTGTTTCCGCTCTATCCGTTGCCACAACGGGTTCCAACAATGCGGCTTTCGGTCACAATTCATTAGATTCACTTACTACGGGTACATACAACACTGGTCTTGGCTTTGGTGCTGGTGCGGCTATGACCACAGGAAACTACAACATCTTTGTTGGTGGTAATGCGGGTGCTAGTGGCACAGCCAATACAGCTAGTAACAATATCGCTATCGGCCAAAATGCGATGTACAACACGACTAGCGGAGGTAGCAACGTAGGGGTTGGTTATTATGCTCTGACCGCAAACACCACTGGGGGAAGCAACACCGCCGTTGGTTTTGAGGCACTTTCAGCATACAACGTCACAGATAGCGGCGATGATTACAACGTGGCTATGGGCTACAGGGCTGGTAAGGGCATCTCTACTGGAAGTCAAAACATATTCATTGGCGGTAACTCTGCGGCAGGTGCGACCATCACCGGCAGTTACAATGTGGGTGTCGGTCAAAATAATATGTATAACCTGACCAGTGGCACATCAAACACATCTATTGGTGGTTTCGCTGGTTCTGGTCATGCTCTGAATGACATCACTACTGGGTCAAGCAACGTAGCAGTGGGTGCGGGAGCATTACACGCGAACACCACTGCAAGCAATAATACTGCGGTAGGAACACAAGCACTTCATGC
>Ga0181380_1000433_pt1 | contig 18779 bp, 28 predicted proteins | sample 3SPOviralmetaG_FD_130116 | JGI IMG/M metagenome (GOLD analysis project Ga0181380, IMG submission 130116) | Marine viral communities from the oligotrophic San Pedro Time Series (SPOT) site, San Pedro Channel, CA, USA - 3 SPOT_SRF_2009-08-19 | ecosystem: Environmental > Aquatic > Marine > Strait... | reverse complement strand
GTTCAGAGGAACAATGGGCTACTGCTCGTCTGTATAAATTTATATTGAATGTTGAAAATAAAAGACAAAATAAGCCGTATCCAACTGGGCGGGGTCATGATGGCGACCTTGTCGATAAGGCGTAAATAATTAATTAAATGATAAATGATTTAAAAGAATACCTCCATATATATATTTAGGCGATAAATGATAAAAAATGACGAAAAACCCCCGAAAAGGAAAAATAAAATGATGTTTTAAACATATAATTTAAATTATATGTTTAAAACATCATTTTATTTTATCAAATTGGCGAAAAACGGCGAAAATTGCCGGAAAATAGGGAAAATATTATAACATCATTTTATTTTTGTCTTTTATTTAGGAAAACAAATAAATTAATTTAAAGAAAAAATAAAATGTTGTTATATATATATAATGGAAAAGGAACTTAAAACTATTACCGAGAGCCTAAAACCGACTACCGCCAAGACTTACGAGAACTCCTATAAAAGATTGAGAGTTGTTTTAGAATTAAAAGACAAACGCAAACCAGTCAAAAAATTAAACCTTAATAATATCATTGAAAAACTAAACGGTGTTGAAAATCCTAATACCAAATACAGCATGTTCGTCGTCATCAAAAAATTATTTAATTCTGAATCAAATAAAAACGATATTGATGAACTCGATAAAAAAATAAGAGATGAGAAACGAAACCATCAAATAGCCAAGAATGGTAATCTTAAAAAAGAACTCCCCACCTACAAAGAGTTAAGCGATGCAATCAAAAAGGAAACAGACCCAATCAAATATATTATTAATTTTTTGTTCTTGAAGGTGAACACGAGAAATATGGATATAGCATTTATAGACATTCATAAATCCGTTGAGAATGAAGACGACCTCGATAAAGACCGAAACCACATTTACATCAAAGATGGTAAGGCAATTTTTATAAGAAATAAATATAAGACATTTAGATCATACGGACAGAAACGAAATATCATCAGTGTCAAAAAATTTGTTGATACAATTAAGAGTCTTCTTGGAGATAAAGACAAAGTTGCTCTGTTTGCTACAAAGAAGGGAACGCCGATTGCTGTTGGTGCAATTGGTTCGTATTTCAGAAGGTTCATGATACTAGGTCTTAAAGAAGGAGAAATTATGAAAATAGTATTAAAGCATATTGATGAAGAAGGCTCATACGATCAACTCCGCAGAGTGGCTAGTAATCGTGGAACATCTATCGGCACACTTTTAAAAGAATACGATATCACTAATGTTAAAAATCCGACAAATGTTATTACGCAGAATCAAGATGTCAAGCAAGAAGTTTCTATTGAGTAAATCTCATATCGTCTGTTAGATGATACGAGTTAAAATAATGTTTTTTCTCCATCGGCACTTCTAAACATGTAAAAAGTGCTTTTGGTGTTTTATATTTTTTTTCTTTATATATCAAATCGTTATATGACAATATTGGAATGCGACTTAATATTTCTTGCTTGTTCGGAAATAACCCGACATAACTAATTTTTTCTCGTGCAAAATCTCTGTATAAAATAATAATAAATAACTTACTTCCCATATATAATTTATTATTATTTTTTAAAATTCTTTAAAAACAATATTTTGATTCTTACTCGCCTCTATTGCACGATTTCTCAATTCGTCTGTTGTCAAACTGCTTGTACCGACAATACCGTATTCGTCTTTTAACAATCTTCTTAATTCTGTTTTAGTTTTAAAACCCTCTTTTGGTCTACCCGCTCCTTTTCTTCTTCCGCCTCTTCCGCCTCTTCCAGCTGGGGCTGGTTTTTCAAACTCTTGTCGTAAATCAATCGGTCTTGTTATTGGTTCTCTTTCTATTATCATCACTGGTGTTTTCACAGATGGCATTGGCTCGGGTGCTGGTAAAGGTTGCGGGGCTGATAATAGCGACGGCATTGATAATGGCGGTGGTGGTATAAGCGGAATTGGTGCGGGTGGCGGCTCTGCCCCGAATCCATTAATACCCATTAATTCAAAGTCGGTTTTTAGTGGTTTTGCTTTTGTCGGGATTGGTTCATTTTGTAATGATAAAACAACAGCGGGAGCATCGGGCGGAGATGGTGGATTGTATACACTAGCATCTGTAATATCGCTCTTAACTTCTTCTGTAAAATCTTCCGACGGATCACTTGCTTGTCCGTAATTTACAGTATTATGGGGGAATGCGACCCTTGTTCTGAATGCGGTTTGGGCTTCTTGCCGATATGCTGTAAGATCGTTACGCAATCTACTTAATTCTTTTTTTTGAACTCCAACATAATTTCTTAACATATTTGCAACCTTCGTGTCATTATCTTGTTTATGACGGGGAATGGTTGCTGGAAACGGTGGATATATTAACGGGATTTGGTATGGTTCGGGTTGAGATTTAAACGACGACTTCTTCGTCCCACTCTTCTTTTTCTTTTTTCTCTTTTTCTTGGGTAGTTCTCCCACTATCACTTTTACAATTTGTTGGACTTGCTGTTTTTGAGATACTTTCTGCCTCGCCATCTTCTATATATGTAAGGTTAGATAAATTATCAGTTAATTTAATAGATTGATTATTTATTCTTAACGGAGCGATTCGGGCATCTTCCAATTTTTTATTTTCACATTCCCATAGCATATTAATAACCGATTCATCAAACCCAGAATATTTTTCCGCAAACTCATCGTAAGGAATAAAATTATAATCTAATTTATTCATATCGACAAGTGGGTCTTCTTCGTATGCATTATTAAATTGAGATACAAAAAGGTTGACATCGGCTTCCGTCCAATCTTTATCTTTTTCATGTATGGTTTCTTCTACAACGCTCATACAAATATTATTTAGCAATTCAAAATCTTTTTCGGTTTCCGGTAAATTTTTAATATCCATTCTATATATATAGATGCCTAAAAAAATTACGAAGAAAATACCAGTTGAAAAGTTGAGCGAAAAAGAAGTATTGGTTGAGATTGAGGACAGTGATTCGTCTAGTGAAGAAGAATCGGAAATTGCTGTTCCACCTCCTCCGAAAATTGCTAAACCGAAAAAGGAGAGGACTGCTAAACAATTAGCCAATGACCAGCGATTAAGAGAAGCAGCCGAAGCAAGACGCAATGCTAAAAAAGAAGTCAAACCAGTTTCAGTAAAAAAAGACAAAAAGGTCAAAATTGTTGAACCCGAACCCGAACCAACCGAAGATCCCGATGATAAACCGATGACAGTAAAACAGATGAAAGCGTTTTTGGAAAGTCAAAAAGAATCGCACACCGTACAAGCCGCACCTAAACAAAAAAGGAAATATACAAAGAGAGCAAAACCACCCGCACCTACTCCCCCCCCTACGCCGACTCCGATACAAAAACCGCAAATACCTACAATGCTGTGGGCTTAAAATATAGACATATATTAAATGAAAATTACGGAATTAGAAAACTCGGATTTACAAGTGTCAAAAATAGAGATGGCGTGTGACAAATGTATTAAAGATAAAAAGGGTGTTGGTATTGCTTACCCTCTCATGAATACAAGCCATTTTTATATTATCAGCGGTGCATCGGGAAGCGGTAAAACTAATTTATTGGTTAATCTTTTGAAGTCTAATCGGAAAACAAAAGACAAAAAAAGTAAATTATCTTATCGCAAGATGTTTAATAAAATTATATTTGTATCGCCTTCCGCTCATACCATAGATGATAAGATTATTGAGAAAATACCCGATGATCAAAAATTTACGGAACTAGGCGAAGAAGTATTTGATATGGTTGATGAACTTACAGAAGACAGTGTAGAAGATAACGAACATACTTTATTGATTTTAGACGATGTATCATCTCAATTAAGAACAAGAGAAAATGAGAAGGTGCTAAATCAGACTGTTAAAAATCGTCGTCATAAAAATCTATCGATATGGATTGTAGGACATAAGATTACGGATTTAGCACCAAGTCTACGCAGTAATGCTAATATGATATTTTTATTTAAACCGAAGACCATGAAAGAAATAAATGCAATCCAAGAAGAATATATGCTTATGACAAAAAAAAAGGCTGACGAGGTGATGAACGCCGTTTTTAAAAGAGGCGAGAAACATAGGCACGATTTCATGCTGATTGACACATCGTTGAGAAAAGGTAATGAGTTTCTGTTTTTTAGAAATTATAATCAGTTGGTTTTTGAAGAAGAAGACAAAAATGAAAACAAAGATTAAAAATTTTATTGATATAATATATAAAAATGGCGAATATTATAAAGAACATCGGTAAATCTATTACTCACGGGAATAGGGCGGTTCATAAGGCTCGCCGTGCGAAACGGGCGGCTAAAAAGGCAGTTAAGGCGGCGAAGAGAGGCGATGTTCGTAAGGCGGAACATAAAGGAGCGGTTGCATATAAGGCTGGTAAACAAGCGATTAAACAAGGGACAAAGGCGGCGAAGGCTGTAAAACGCACTGGTAAACAAGTGCTAAAAGGCGGACAAGCCGCTGCGTCGGGTAATGCTGCTGGCGTTGTTGCTGCTGGCGGATTCATCGAATAAATAATATATTTGTCTATTATAATGAACTTGTCTTTTTTAGACCAACAAATCCAAAATGATATTATCATGATGCAGCGACCATCATATCCGTATTTAAAAGAGATTGATTTTTTATCTGACTGGTATGATGGTGATGATGCCTTCCATGACGAGAACAAATTTAGATGGATATTTGATGCGATAAGATTAAGACGAGAAATAGAGCGAGATATTTTGGAAATCCAATTTAAAAGGTTCTGTTCGGATATAAAAGGAAATCTTGTTTTTGTTTAGGAATATTTTATTTAGAGAAAAATGATTTAAATAAAATATTTGGAGTATATAGAGAGAGAAATATGGGATCAATTCAAGAGATTTTAAATGAAGATTATTTTGAGCAATCGTATGTGGTTGATTTTGCGTTTCATAATATAAAATATGAGTGTGATGGATTACAAAATTATTTAACAAAAAGGTTGAATTATTTAGATGATAATGCTTATGTTATGACGGGTAATGGTAGATTAACTGCACTTGTAAGTTATTCAAATATAAATACCAAAAATGAATTACATAATAAAATTGTTAATTATTTTAATAATGTAGAAAAAAAACCAAGCAAATTATATAAATTAGATGTAATATGTATTGAAAATTTAAATTATGAACCATTTAATCCTTTTGATTTTTGGCTATCGAAATCCATGTTTTTGATTGAAAAAAGAGGCAAGAAATGGGATTATAAATTTTATATGAAACATAATGACGATAATTTTACATATAAAGTAAATAAAGAATTATATGTTGATAAATTCAGAACTAGTAAAACACATTTGGATATTCAAGAATATATGCAAAACAGAAAACTGACAAAAATAGAAAAGGAAAAACATACTGAAAATATGAAGGTCATAAAAAACGAACTATTTATAAGAAAAATTAAAAAACCTTTCAGATTTACAAATGATAATAATGACTATTTATGCAAAAAGACTGTATGTGATTTATTGGATTTAGATTATAAAAGTAAGGGTGATATAAAAAGATTGAATGTTATACTTGCTGATTATGGTGTTGAGTATGATAAATTAAAAATGATAAAAGGAGATAGAGGAGTATTTTTAGGTATTTCTTTAAAATAGTAATTTACACTTTACACTTTACACTTATGAGTTGTAAGTTGTAAGTTATAAAGTTAATCAATTTTCAAACTTTACTTTTTACTTTTCTCTATTTCTGAATATAGAATAAATAAATACTATTGGAACATTCGGAACATTTGTAATCTACATTTGTAATTACAAATCTTCTTTTTCTTCTTCATTTGTATAAAAATATACTTCGTGTGGTTTGCAATGGGTATTCGACCACGGATCACACGAATTATCTGATTTCTTTATTTCTTCATACTTTTTGTCTTTTTCTTCGTAATATGACTCATCATATATTTCTATAAATCCATTTTCGGTCTTTACTAATTTGTATGGGGTAGGTTCTCGTTTTACTAGCAAACAACAATACGGGCAGTAGCACGCCATTTTTATATTTTTTATATAATTTTCGTTGTATTCCAGTGCTAATGGTGTTCCGGTACATTTAGTATAATTCATTCTATATATATAATATCAGATATATTTATATGAATCTAATTGAAGGAGATATTCATGAAGTCATAAAAACATTACCATCGAATAAATATGACCTTTTATATACAGACCCGCCATTTAATTCTTTAACATCTGCTAAATGGGATAAGGTTTTGAAATGGGAAGAATTATGGGACGATATATGGCGAGTATTAAAACCAAATGGCGTGGTGGTATTGCATTCAACTCAACGATTTACAATACAATTAGCATCATCTCAAATAAAGCATTTTAAATATAAATATGTATGGAAAAAAAACAACTCAACAAATTTTTTAGTAGCAAAATATCAACCATTAAGATCATGTGAGGATATATGTATTTTTTATAAAAAACGAGGAATCTACAACCCGCAAATGGTAGGAAATGAATTTTATAAAAAACGAAATGTTAAATATGGTGGTGAGAACGAATACTGGGGTAAATGTGAAACAGAAAAAAATGTAGTAACATCAGAGGGAGGACACTACGGAAAATATCCCGATGATTTTTTAGAATTTAAAATAGATAAATCCAAAAAAAAAGACAAAAATGCTGGAACACGACCGACAGAATTATTAGATTTTATATTGAAAACATATTCAAATGAAAATAGTGAAGTTTTAGATATTACTTGTCATGATGCGAGAACGGGCGTCAGATGTTTAAAATTAAATCGTAGTTACACGGGTATAGATTTAAATATTGTATAAGTATATATGACTTTAATTAACGGCGATTGTTTAGAGGAAATGAAAGATATGAGTGATAATTCGATTGACTTTTTATTTGCTGATTTACCTTATGGTCAAACATCTTGTAAATGGGATTGTCTTATTGATTTGGATTTATTTTGGAAACAAGTGAATAGAGTATGCAAACAAGAAGCAGTGATGGCTTTTACATGTAGCGTCAAGTTTGGTAATAGTCTTATTAATAGTAATCCAAAATGTTTTCGGTATGATCTAATATGGGTTAAATCCGCTGCATGTGGTTTCTTAAATGCGAAAAAGATGCCTATGAAAAAGCACGAAATGGTATATATTTTTTATAGGAAATTACCAAAAGTATATACTGAAAATATTGCACTTCATCATACTCATAAGTTTTTGAAAGAAACAGAAAATAAAAGAAATGGTAAAGATGGTATTGATAATAAAGGAATGGTTAAAAATAGAAGTAAAACTGAAATTGTAAATAAGTATGACCCCCCTTTACCAAACAGCGTAATAAAAGAAGAAATATATGGTAAAGAATATTTAGATAAAAAAACTGATTATAATGAAAGAAAAAATGGAGAAAGTAGATACAACCCCCCCTTACCAAACAGCGTCATAAAAGAAGAAACATTTATAAGAGGTAAAAATAAGTCATCTACAAAAAACGATGTTTATAATAGTGATGAAAGATTTAATAGTGGCAAATTATATCATCACGATAGAAAATTACAAAAAGGAGATGACCCTATATATGACCCCCCTTTACCAAACAGCGTCATAAAAGAAGAAAATGTTGTTGTAGAAACAAACCATAATACTTTATATGGAAATATAGATATTCCCAATTGTCAAAAGAGAAAAGACGGAGAAAGTAGATACACCCCCCCCTTACCAAACAGCGTCATAAAAGAAGAAGAAGCAAAAGGAAATAATATTTATAATAAGTTCTCCTACTATAATAATGGAGAAAAGGGTTACGAACCCCCCTTACCAAACAGCGTCATAAAAGAAGAAAATGAAGTTATAAAAACCAATTTATATTCTTCTAAAACAGCAGAAAAACCACGAGAACTTTATAGAAATGAAGGGGGGCAATACACTCCCCCCTTACCAAATACAATATTAGAAATTAAAAGCGAAAAAGGAAAACACGCCACTCAAAAACCGATACCATTAATGGAGTGGTTGATTAAATATTATACACGAGAAGGCGATGTTGTTTTAGATCCTACGATGGGAAGTGGTGGAACTGGTATAGCATGTAAAAATCTAAATCGTGAATTTATAGGCATTGAAAAAGATGAAGAAATATATAAAGTTGCTGTTGAGAGAAATATAGATTTAAATATTGTATAACCTTTTAATATTAAATCATATATATATGAAACGGAATCAACAAGACGATAATGAGAAGAGGCAGCGGAGGCGGAGAGATACTAGTGGGAGCGGGAGAGGTTCAAGTGCAAGACCGCCCGACGGAAGCGGTGGTGGAGGTCGCAGAATACTGACTGGGGACGAAGATGACTTCATCGCCCAATTAAGCAACAGCCGTGTTCTTGAATTGGCTGCCCTCCAAGATGAGTTGGATATACAAGTAGGAATTATTAATGACTTGGTCGCCAAAATGGAAAGAGATAATTACCTCAACCTCGTTGATACAGCCCGCTGGAATGCCGCCCATGCAGAAAAGAAACGCCTTGATGATGTAATCGATGAAGAATCTTTGGCTGACCGTGCTGGATTCGGACAAGATCCCGAAGAAAATAACAACCAAGGTGTTGGTGGAGAGGCAATGCCTCCACCCGCAGACGCTACCCCCATGCCCCCACCTCCGCAAAATGGTGCGGCAGCCGAAGAAGAAGAAGAAGAGGTGGGAAATAATTTTTGGATAGAATAGTCAATTTTATTATTGTATAATATTTTAATAATATATATATATAAAATGGCTGCCGAAGAGGGTTACGAATCACCCGAGTCAGATGGAGAGGCTGGGTGGGCGGCGTTGAGAGATAACGCACCGATAAATTTAGATAGGCAAAGAATGATCGCTTTACATAACGCCCGCATTTTCCACCCAAACAATCTCCCACCGCCACCACCACCGCCACCGCCACCGCCGCCACAACCAGCCGTCGTTTTTTATCCACAGCACGAAGCACCTTATTTTATGGTTATGGGTAATGACGAGAGCGAAGATGAGGGAGTAGAAGAACAGAAAGACGAACAAAGTGGTTAATATTTCCAAAAAATCCGACACTGTTGCATCATCTTCTTATGTTTTAAAACATTATCTAAAAAGTGTTTCAAATGCTTTTTCGTGGTAAGGTGTCGGTCAATTGCTCGTGGGTAAATCTTACCACCACAGCATTTACATTCGATACTATTTGGATATTTATGTTTATGCTCCCTCCATTTTACAGAATTATAATTTAATTTTTCTTCGGGTGTTCTATATGCCTTATACATATTCATGTTCGCCCCAAGTTTTTGTCTTATTTTTTCTTCTTGGATACATAATTCCATTTTATTTTTACACGGATATAGCTGATGTGGTTGCATATTCCACTCTCCCCCGTTATTCCTAATTACCTCATATATTTTTCTTTTCAATCCACTTTTCAGTGCTGTTTTATGCTCTCCTTTTCTGACATTAAAATTTGTAGTTGAGCCGACATACAAATCCTCTCCACTTTTTATTGTATAAATTACGGATTTATCGTAGTTCGGCATTCTATATAAAACTATAAAATATTATAATTTTTCCTAAAATAATATAACTAGTAATTATTTTTGTATTTTGTCTTTTATAATGGATATTATAGATTACGAAAACTTCTTTATTGAGATATATATATGAAGGATACATATTATTTATTCAAAAGCGACAAGCCGAATAAAAAATGGGTTATGATAATGCCGAGCCACAGACACTTACATTATTTCGGAAGTTCAGCACATCGAGATTTTACGCTTATGAATAATAAAAACTCAAATCATTATGAACCCGATAAAGATAAGAGAAATAAAGTTAAAGAAAATTACCATAAACGACATGCTAGCGAAAAAGGCGGACGGCATACGGCATCGTCTATGAGTAAGATTATTTTATGGGGAAAACCAACCTTTAAAGGTGGCGTAAAAGATTACGAAAAAACTTTTAATGTAAAAGTTGTATTTAAGGATACAAAATTGACAGATGCGATCCAAAAAAAACTTCTCTTATAATATTGATGAATGAGCCTATTTTATCCAACGAAAACAACCGACACACTTTCTTTCCAATACAACACGCTGACTTATATGCTCTGTATAAAAAACAATTATCGTGTTTTTGGACGATTGATGAAATAGATATGGGTTCTGACCGTATGGTATTTGAAAAACTCTCCATACATGAACAATATTTCATTAAACATATTTTAGCGTTTTTTGCAGCGTCAGACGGAATTGTAATGGAAAACATTGTCGGCAGATTTTTAGAAGAAGTAAAATTAAGCGAGGCTCGTGCTTGTTACTCAATCCAAACATTCATGGAACAAATCCACAGCGAAACATATTCATTGCTTATTGATACTTATATAAAAGACAAAAATGAAAAAGACAAGTTATTCAATGCTGTTGAAAATTACCCGGGAATAAAAATGAAGGCGAACTGGGCTATGAAATGGATTGGCGACCGCAAACGGTCTTATGGTTCTCGTCTTGTTGCTTTTGCGTGTGTCGAGGGAATACAGTTTTCGGGTGCGTTTTGCTCTATATATTGGTTAAAAACTCGTAAGATTAATTTAAAAGGTTTAACATTCAGCAATGAACTCATCAGCCGAGATGAGGCTTTGCATGTTGAAACTGCTGTTTGTTTGTTTCATAAATTACATAAAAAACCAAGTTTAAATAAAATAGTTGAGATTATAAAAGAGGCGGTAGATTTAGAAAAGCATTTTATATGTGAAGCATTACCGTGTCGTCTTATTGGTATGAATGATAAACTTATGAGCGAATATATTGAGTTTGTCGCTGACCGATTATGTTTGCAATTACATATACCGAAAATATACAATTCTGTAAATCCATTCACTTTTATGGAACAAATCGGATTAGAAGGAAAGACGAACTTTTTTGAATCTCGTGTTTCTGAATATGCTTTATCGTCTAAAAAAAAGACAAAAGAAGATTTTAGTATGGAGTTAGATTTTTAAATATATTTGTCTTTTTGTCTTTTTATAATATATATGGCTTTTTATTCAGAAATAAAACAACCGACTCAACAGCCCCATTTAATTAATGTTAATCATACGCCGCAAGGAGGTGGTCACCCAGTTCCAAGCGAAATTGTAAAAAATATTATAGATACAGCAGTCACGAATGAAATGCAGCGTTATAGACGGCTAACGATGCCGTTAAGAATGCGGATACAAGACGAAAGAGATTTTGAAGAAGGGCGAGATGGAACTGCGTTCGGCACACAGAGCGAGGGGTTTTCTTTAAAAATTGGTAGCGGTTCTTCCCTTTTAGAGCGTAGAAAAAAAATGATGAGAGCCAAAAAATAAACTCTTTTTATAATGTATATGATTCATACTCAAAAACCTAAACAACACCCTCATTTACAACCTATAAATCGTACACCGCAAGGAGGAGGACACCCGATAAAAGATAGTAAGTATTTCAGAAGACCGCCACCGAAGAAAAGAAAACCGAAAAAAAAATAAATATGTAATTAATATATAAAAATGAGTGAAACAATAGGCGGATCACCCGACCACGATGAAGATGCCGAATTTATGGAAACAAGCGACCCCGACTTTTATGAGGCGGACGGAGAAAGCGACCAAATATATTTAGACAGCGTATTGCCTCACGCATACGACCCTACCCTTGAAGCATTTAATACTACTGGACTTCGACCGAAAGAATATCCCGAACAGAATGAATTTGGCTTCCACCCGAAGCCAAATAATCCGTATCAATATACATTCGACAACAGCAATAAGTATTTTACTCCGCAAAATTTAGAACAAGTAATATAAAATATTTATCTAATATATAATGCCGAGCCATCATCTCAACGACACAGATTTATCATCTTTATCTATTTTTTTACATTCTAATGATGCCGTGATTAGTATATCGTCGGCTCAAAAAATATTTCATTTACAAGAAGCGATAAATGCTCCCGCTGGATATAGATTATTAATTGGTCTTACAAACCTCACCATGCCGAATACAATGTATAATATAACTGATCTTAATAATAGCGTTACTATTAATAGCGTGACGACAACAATTCCAAATGGTAATTATTCCGCTGATAGTTTAGCAACAAAATTACAAGATACTGTTTCGGAAATAAGCACTTGTACCTTTGACAGCGAAAACAATGTTTTTTCATTTACATTTACGGGTTCATATATATTTAATTCTTCTACGATGTTGCGACAACTCGGATTAATCGGTCAATTACCAACATCGACAATATCATCATACACGGCGACAGATGTTTGCGACCTAGGTGGAATAACTAACATCTATATACGAATTGCAAATCTCACGATGAATAATTTAGACAGCAGAGGAAAGATGAGTAATATAATTGCGTCAATCGTCAATAATACAAACTACGGTGGGTATATATTCTATGTTCCGCCCGAAGTGCTTTATTATATGATTAATGAGAACAATATATCTCATTTAGATGTTGAGTTAACCGACCAAGAAGGAAATTTATTAGATTTAAATGGGGCTGATTTTAATATGACATTTACAATTCATTATGTAAAACAACGGGAGTCATCAAGACGAGAGAGTCTATTACAACAAATAAAAAAAATGCACGAAGCAAAATTAGAAAATAAGGAAGAAAAAAATATAGATTAAATATATAACAATTATGATCTTTGGTTTAAAAAACAAGAAACTTGCGAAGTTCGGAAAGAAGGTCGCCAAGGCTGGATTATTCGGCATGAAAACTGGTGGTAAACTTGCGACTGTTGCGGGGACAGTATCGGGACAGCCGACTTTGATGGCGGTTGGTGCGGCTTCGTCGGCTCTAGGCGAGGGATTAGAGAAAATGTAATTTTAGTATTTTATTATGTATTATTAATATATATAATGAGTTATCCAATCGCAGACTATTTCACGGTTTTCCCTAGTGCATCTGATAGCACGGGTGTTGCGGGAGAGAGTGTTTTTAATGTTCCCGCTTCAACATACATGTCTAACGCAAAAGGACAATATTGTTTAGTAAGTTTAGTCGATGGGAGTTCGCCCGAAACAGTATTAGCCGCCGAGGCACAACCACGATTGATTATTTTAGACGGCACTTTGAATAATGGCGGCAACGATGCTGTAATCGGCACTTTTAATATAACTGCGATGCACTCTAACAACATGTTTAAATATTCATATTTACCAAATAACATAAAATATTTAATATCAGCAAGACCATCACAGTTAAGGATAAAAGTATTACAAGAAGACGGCACGGCATTTGATTTTCAGAGTGGACATCTAACATTCAAATTTGAGTATTTGTCAAAATCAGAAGTAGAAGAAATGAACGATCAGAGTGATTATACCACCTTTTAGGAATAAAAATAGAAATAGAAAATATTTTTATCTTTATTTATATTATATAATGGCTGCTACAACACAGAAACTCAATTATGCTAATGTTCCTCCGAGGGCGACCTCTTCCCGTGCTTTGCGAAACGAAGTCACACCTTCGAATGGCTCTGATTTTACTATGAATAATTCAATTATCTTCGACCTTCCTTCCAACCTTAACAATACCTTTTGGGACGCTCAGTCTTCGTATGTTTCCCTTGTTGTAAGCAACGGCGACGCTACGCATGATGTAACCTTTGAGGGCGGTGGTTTCCCAGCGTGTATAAAACGCATTGTGATTGAATTAGGAGGACAGACTCTTTTTTCGTGCGATAACTGGAACTCGCTTTATATGGCTATGTTTGATTTAGACACCGCCGCTCAATTCAGAAACAATGCGGGTAAAGTCCTTTTTGGTGCGGCAAATGCGGCGAAGGGGTCTACTATTGGCGAAGGCGAATCGTTGAAGGTGTGCTTCCCGCTTGTTCTTACTCCGTTCATGGCGAATAAATACTGGCCTCTTATCGGCAGAGATCGTATCCGCATTCGCCTTGAACTTGACACCGCACACCGCGGGTTAATTTGCGAGAATGTTGCTATTACTGACTCTGATGTTACCATTACTGATGTTAAATTGGTTCAGTATAATCTTGAACTTGGTAGCGATGTCATGGCACAAGTGGCGGCTGCTTCGGGTGGAACTATGAAAATTGCTTGTCCGTCTTACCAGCATCACCAGTCGTCCATTGCGGCGACTGCTTCTGCTTTATCGGCGACTCTTGGTTTCTCAATGAGTTCTCTGAATCGTATTATTGTAGCCCAGCAGTTACAAACGGTCGCTTCGACTGCGGCTTATATCGGCAATCGTAGTTACGCCGATCTTGAACGCTTTTCGGTTTCTGTGGGTGGAATTAAATACCCGCAGATTGATCTTAAAGAGAATGGTTCGGGGTCGGAAACTCTAGCCGAGGCTCTTGTTTCTCAACGAGCCTTGACCTCGTGGGGTCACCAGTCATCGATAGAATCCATCGGAACTGCTGGTTTTGCGGCTAATGAGCCGACTGGTGCTTTGGGTGCTGACAATGATACGGGACACTACCTTATTGACCTTGACCTTGAATCGCAGCGTGTTGCGGGTGGCGAGAGTGGCATGCAACTTGTAGCGGGAATAAATACTATTGGTCAGACCGTCCAAGCCCAGTTCAATTACAGCAACGGTCTCGGTGCGGCTCATGTTCTTAACATCTACGGTGAGCATACCGTTCTCTGTATGCTTGACCTCAACAGCCTCACTTGGTCTATTGCTGTCTAAATTAACACTCTAATTTTCATATTATATTAGTTTATTGTATATAATATGGAAAATCCATCAATGGAGAATATGGCGAAACTCGCCCAAGCATCATATCAGATGGGAGAAAAAGGTTCAAATAAAACCGACAGAATAAATAACACGCAAGAGATTGCCGCCGATACGGGTTATATAGTCAATCCGCAATATAGCAATTCTGAAATCACCACATATCAGCATAAAGATAATCCCAAAAATATTGTCATCGCCCATCGTGGAACGAAAGTAGATGGTAAGCGTGGTATGAAAGATATACAAAATGATTTAGCATTTGCGGTAGGACTTGGCGGTCACGAATCAACATTTAATCGTCGTAAAAAAAGAACTAATAATATTATCAAATCGTTAGAACCAGAACAACTGCATTTAACGGGACATTCTCTCGGCGGCGGTACATTACAGCATACAATTGCGAATAGTAAAATCGTGCGAAAAAATCTAACAAGTGCTAAAACTTTTAACGCTGCCGCAAATCCTATTTTTAACAATGATGTAAGGGTGACAAAAAACTATAAAAAAGAATTAGAAGATAAAGTAGAGCATCACCGCATAAAAAATGATCCCGTGAGTGCTGGATTTGCTGGACTAGTCCCTTTTGGAAAAGTAAAAACTCACTCTGTAAAACATGACGCAAATAAAGGAAAATCGTTTTTTCAGAACATTATAGAAAAATCGTCCGTGTTAGGCAAGGCAAAAAGATTTACAGAAAAAGGAATTCACGCACATCTTATCAGCCATTTCCACGATGGGTCAATAAAAAAGAAAAAAAATAAAAAGTAAATATATATGTCTTCGATACAAATAACAGAAACGGGATTACTTGCGATGGTTGGAATGGTGATAGGTTTTATAATATCTTTTTGTAAAACGGCAGAGCAATCACGGTGTAAAGAAATAAATGTTTGTTGTGGTGCTATATCATGTAATCGAGAACCATTAAGCGGAGAAACAATTTTGGAAATGAACGACAAATCACAAGACGCATTACCCAGCGAAAATAATATAATTGTTGAAACACCGCAACCTTAAATCTCAACCCCCCCACCATCGTTCTCCAAATCCACTTGTATATTATCATCGCAACAATTAGAACTCGTCTTACATTTTAATTTGTATACTCTATATGCTAATATGATAATAAAAAAACTCAACGCACCTTCAAGTGTATATTTAGTATAGTCTTCCATTTTATATATACATATATTATAAATATGAGTAAAACATTATTTAACCGAAATACTTTTCAGTCGAAGAATGTGCAAAATAGTGATAGTGTTTCCAGTCTAAAAGTGACCAGTTTTAAAGCGACAAATGCCGTTATTCAAAATTTAACAAATACAGAACTCCAAACAGCCACCACCAATATCGCTATTAACAGCAATTTTATTGTTTCAAACGCCGAGAATATTGCTGTGAATAACGGCAATATTGCTACGAACGCCACCAATATTGCTACGAACGCTTCTAATATTGCTACGAATACTAGTGCGATTTCTACAAATACCAGTGCGATTTCTACGAACGCCACCAATATTGCTACGAACGCTTCTAATATTGCTACGAATACCAGTGCGATTTCTACAAATACCAGTGCGATTTCTACGAACGCCACCAATATTGCTACGAACGCTTCTAATATTGCTACGAATACCAGTGCGATTTCTACAAATACAAGTGCTATTGCTACGAATACCAGTGCGATTTCTACAAATACAAGTGCTATTGCTACGAAACAAGATATAATCACAACGGGTTCGTTATCAATAACAGACACAAATGGATTACAAACAGCATTAGACGCTAAACAAGATATAATAGGTTCGGGGACAACCCTACAAATAGAAGTGGATAGTAATGAGGTGTCGGCAATATTGGCGACTTCTGCTGGTTCGGCAAACTTTGGATTAATTACTGGTAGTGTTTTAAATACTGAATTAAGTAGCAAACAAGATAATATAAGCGGTGGAGATGGAATAACGCTCTCGGGAACAACGCTCTCTGTTTCCCAAGTATTACCCAACGATCACCGAGTTAATGGTGGCTTTTTGGTAGATAATAACAGCAGTAGTATGAGTATTATAGGAATCCCCGCTGGTTTCGGCGTGAGAAGCAGTGGCGACAGTTTAGATTTTTCGGTAGTTGGAGGTAATACAGATGTTAATGGTATTTTAAATGTAATAGGTGCAGATGCTAATTTTGGCGTTGATATTAATGTCACTGGTGATGCGAACATTACCACAGATATTAATGTCACTGGAAATGCGAACATAACAACAGATTTAATAGTAAGCGGAAAAATAAGCGGGACTACTGTATTCGAGGATTTTAGGACAGAGTCGGGCGTGTCAACCGCCAACGATTTTCATATAACAACAAAAAACAATATTATTAGTGATGGAACGAAAGACGAACTGATTTTAACCCCAAGCACGGGGTCGGGGGCAACCAGCAAAGACGGTAAATTGCATTTGGGTGGATTTATAGATTCAACGACAAGCACTTATACACAGACAGTAAGCAATCATCATTATGCTGCGAGACACCATTTTTATTTAGACCACATGGAATTATACCAAATGGCTCGTGCGTATTTAAATTTAATAAATCAAACTAACGACACTTCAATTGAGAATCGTTTAGGGGATAGTAATAGCGATTTATATACAGCCTTCGTAAAATGTATAAGAATGGGTTGGACGGGGAACTCTTCAACTATCGGCGAAGGACGAGGTCATTATGTAGGGCTTCAAAATAGAGGCAGTGGTGAGAGTAATTCTTCTTTTATAGCATTCGCCAAAGATGGTGGTGCAAGCACTAACCCCGATATTGGTGTAGCAATTAACCCCGATGGTGGCGATATATATATGGCGGGAGAAATACGAGGATACGGCAGACGAGGTGGTAGAAATCTGTGTTTTTTATTTTTCAACGAAAATGAAGCATTGGGGGGTTCGGCGGGTGATGGTAATTATGGCGGTGATGATGGTGATGGAGCGAGATTGACTTTTAACGGGAACGGAAAGCGAATAGGTGACTCTTTTTTTACGATAGGAACTGGGGCGAGTAGCGGAATAGTGACGCTCAACAAAAAAGGGACATATAAAATTACTGTAAATGCGACAGTTGAAAATGCTGGAATAAATGATAGGGCGTGTTTTGGTTTATATGTTAGTGAAAATGATGCGAATGATGCTACTGCTCTTTTTCACACGACACTTGGGGCTGGGCGGTTCGGTATAACCTATACAAGAGATAATAATTTTGGAGTTGCTGGAAACATCGCTTTTTCTTTTTATGATACTTATGATGTTGGTGATAATTTACGATTAAAGACAAAATTGGGACAAGGCAGTGATAATAGAACTTATAATGATACAACCGACGACCTTAATATAGATGTTTTCGCTAAAATGGAAATTGAATTTATAAAAGGTGGAACTTATAATAACGACATTGGTATTCTTCAAGATAATTAATAATAAACTTTAATTAATCTTTTCTCTCGTGGAAGTTTTAACCTTACCCATTTTTTTGGAATATTAACTTTAAAATATTTCCCAACATACTTGCTGATATGGTATGTGATATCTCGTGGTAATTTGTCTTTTAATAACCGATGAAGAAGTTTATGAGTTGTTATTTTTTTATTGTTGAACATATATATATGCGTAGGTCAAGATTTACAATTGAGTTTGAAAAGCGGTTCGGTGATAAACTGCAAGATCGTAAAAAATCCACATTAGCAAAATACTTTAAAATAAAAAAGTCGTTAATTAATAATGCTTACGATAGAGGTGTCGGGGCGTTTCATAATAATCCATCGTCAGTCCGTAAAGGTGTGAGTTCAGAGGAACAATGGGCTACTGCTCGTCTGTATAAATTTATATTGAATGTTGAAAATAAAAGACAAAATAAGCCGTATCCAACTGGGCGGGGTCATGATGGCGACCTTGTCGATAAGGCGT
>Ga0181380_1000430_pt1 | contig 18830 bp, 25 predicted proteins | sample 3SPOviralmetaG_FD_130116 | JGI IMG/M metagenome (GOLD analysis project Ga0181380, IMG submission 130116) | Marine viral communities from the oligotrophic San Pedro Time Series (SPOT) site, San Pedro Channel, CA, USA - 3 SPOT_SRF_2009-08-19 | ecosystem: Environmental > Aquatic > Marine > Strait... | reverse complement strand
TAAAATAGTATTATGAGAATTGCAATTAGCGGGACAGGTAATCAAGGTAAGTCGACATTAATTAAAGACTTCGTACAAGAATGGTCAAATCATAGAACTGAGAGTTCAACATACCGGGATAAGCTAACCGAAGAAGATCTTCCGCATAGTAAAGAGGCAACAAAAGATACGCAATGGAAGATTTTGAACCACATGATTGATGAAATGCAGACATTTAAATCTGATGATTATGTGATTATGGATAGATGCCCGATTGATAATCTAGTCTATTCTCTCTGGTGTTTTGAAAAGGGTGTAGGTGATATTGATAAGGAATTTATCGATAAATGTATACCATTGGTACGCGAGAGTATGAAACATTTAGATATTATATTTTTTATACCTATCACAAAAGCGGCACATGTCGAAATCGAGAACGACGGTGTACGTGAAACCGACCTTGAATATATTAAAGAGATCGATAACATCTTTAAGATGATTGGCGCGCAACATCATGAAAATAATGGAAAAAATCCTTTCTTTCCAAAAGATGACGCTCCAGGCTGGATTGAAGTTTTTGGAGATCGCCAAACTCGAATTGCTATGATTAAGCAATATCTAGATGTAGATGGTGACTTAATTGGTGGTACAGAAGAGAGCTTAAATGAGCTCATTAACCCATCTGATGGTCAGTTCTTAGATTCTGATGCTCAGTCAATGCAAAATCTGATCGAATCTCAAATTGAAGCAAAAGATCTCCAGCAAGCGATCGCCTACGAGCGTGAGCAGATTAAGAAGGTATTAGGTTCTGATGGTGAGGTTACTAGCTAGTAGCTGACAGCATTATAGCGTAACTTACACCGCCTATTGTTATAGGTATTGAGTGAGTAGATTGTCCTGCGTTAGTATCAGGTGTACTGCCGTATAATGTACTTGATAGAGCTTCAATATCAGTCGTATTAGCTTCAATAGTATTCTTAAACGTAGTATTATCTAACCCAATAACAAAATCACTAAAATCTAATCGATTCGTCGCATTAGGTGTGTTAATAATTAAAAAATCACCATCTGTGATTTGATTTGTTACAGGTAACTGGTTTATACTTACTTCTACGCTGGCCATATTAATTATTTAGTATAAAATATATATAATGTCAAAGATTGGTATAGGTATTATAACATGTAACAGAAATGAGTTTTTAGCAAACTGCGTTAAGAGTATCGCCCCGGAATGGTATGATGAGTTAATTATTATTAATGACGGTGATAAGCCTATTACAGCATTTTACGAAAATGAGGTAATTAATAATGGTCAAAATATAGGCGTATGTAAGAGTAAGAATAAAGCGCTTAAAGAGCTATTGGATAGAGACTGCGACTATGTATTCCTTGTAGAGGATGATATGAGATTTAAAGGGAATGTTTTTGACGAATATATTAAAGCTAGTGCAATTACCGGTATACATCATATGTCCTTTGCTTATCATGGACCAGCTAATAAAGGTAATATTAGTAAGGGAGAGCCAAAACCAAGAAAGGTAATTGATTATGGAGATGTCAAAATTGCCCTAAATCAACATTCAGTTGGAGCGGTATGCTTTTATACAAGAAAATCTTTAGAAGATGTAGGTATATTTGACGAAGATTTTGATAAAAATAATTTTGAACATGTTGAACATTCATATAGATTAGCAAAATCCGGTTACAGTACACCTTACTGGTGGTGGGCTGATTTAGCTAATAGCTGCGATTTTATTGAAGAGCAAGCTTGTAGCGAAGAGTCTTCCTCTATAAGAAGAGGAGATGACTGGAAGCAGAAGATAATTGATAGTGCATATATTTTTAAAAAGAAACACGGTTATATGCCAGCTTGGCAGAACGCCGTTCCGGATACTTGTATTAATGATATTGTTAAGTTTCTTAAGAAAATTAAAAAATGAAAATCTCTCTTTTATGCCCTAGCCGTGAAAGGTTAAATAAGTTTATTACTTTTACTAGCAGTGTTTTTGCTACTGTTAATAATATTAATAATGTTGAGATAATGTTAGGCGTTGATGATGATGACCCGAAAATCGACTCATATAGACGAATCGCTAAAAATCTTAATTTTGTAACTCTCATAGTCTTTGAAAGTAAGCTGTTTAAAGAAGAAGGCCTTTCAGGATTATGGAATATAATGGCAGATAGATGCGCCGGCGATATTATCTCAATGGTAGGTGATGATATGATCTTCAAAACAAATGACTGGGATAAAAAGATTATTGATACATTCCAACAACAAAAAGATAATATACATCTTATACACTGCAATGATGGTATGAGAGGCCCGGGTAATAGATACGCTGCTGTTGAACCGTTAGCCGTTAATTCATTTATACATAGAGCCTATGTAGATGCTGTCGGTAGGTATGTTCAAACTGAAGAACCTAATATATTCCAAGACACATATTTAGATACTCTTTTTAAAGCATTAGGTAGAAAAATATATTATCATGATATAATGATAAAGCATTTACATTTTTCTGAAGGAGGTACTAAAGATGCAACGTCGGAGAGATTGGAAGAAACTCGTGTAGGTATATGGGATAATAATGATCTGTTTAAGAGAAAGTTAGCTCCCGTAATGCAAAAAGAAATAAAAATATTAGAGGGTATAATTAAAGGATGAAAATATATACACACTATAGTGACTCTCATAGAGACTTATATGAAGACTATTTCAAAAAATCGATTAGAAATCTATATACAGAAGATGAGCTGATTATAAGATCTGCTTGTCATAAACAGACAACCCAAGCTGGTAAGTTTATGGAACAAGGTTGGCTCAAATCAATGAAGTACAAGCTTCAGGTGATTCTACAAGCTATAGAAGAAAATAAAGATGAGTATTTTATCTTTTCTGATGTCGATATATATTACTATGATAGATTTTTAGATGATTTAGTTGAAAGTGTACAGGGTTATGATATTGCATGTCAGGAAGATTGCGGTACACTGTGCGCTGGGTTTTTTATCGCAAAAGGTAATGATAACGTTAGGAATTTATTTGAGAAAGTATATAGAACATTCACTACATTAGTAAATGATCAAGTTGCTTTGAATCATCATAAAGATATGGTCAATTTCAAGCTTCTAGATAAAGAGAAATATTATACTATAGGTAATTTCTTTAATAATAATGATGGTACTCATATCTGGGATAATAATTCAAATATTATCCCTCCCGCTAATATGCTAATACATCATGGTAATTATGTACAAGGTGTCGATAATAAGATAAATTTAATGCAAATGGTGAAAGCTAATTATGAAAATTTGGTATGATAAAACACAAATAAATCTCAAGGACTTTAAGTCGGAGAAGTTCTTATTACTGCCTCTATATAGTAAAGACGTTATAGATACAGATAAAGACTTTACTGGTAATAAATGGTCAGATATTATTAATTCTAATGTTGAATATACTTCAATTGAAGAGGCGGATTTTATTATATATCACGACAAATATTGTGATGATATTATATCGTTTGCACGGCAAGTTCAAGGGTATAACCATAAGCCAATATTAGCGTTTTTTAATGATGATAATGATAAACCTATTAGTGATACCTTGCCGGATAATATATACGTATTCAGAACATCTATTAATAAATCTAAGCAGAAGCTTAATGAGTTTCCTATGCCGGCTTGGAGTTGCGATTTTGGGGTACCTGACATACGACCGCTTAGATCAAAGCCGGTAGTTAGCTTCTGCGGCGCGATGACACATTCAACCAGATCTGAATGCGTTAAAACTCTCGAAAATAATGTAGATATTAATACAAATTTTATTATTAGGGGTTCATTCTGGGGAGGTAGTCCTCATAATTCTGATCTACGTAGGGAGTATATAGACAATATGAAGGGTAGTGATATGGTTCTATGTTGCAGAGGCGCTGGTAACTTCTCATATAGATTATATGAAGCGTTATCTTGCGGTAAGATTCCGATTATAATTGATACTGATATATCGTTACCTTGTAGTAATATAATCGACTGGAATAGATTTATCATTACAACTCCTAAAAATATTAATCACGATATCAAAGAATGGTGGAGTAATATCGATGAGGATTCATATATAGATATTCAAAAATATAGTAGATTTATATATGAGCAGTATTTAAACCCAGCAGGATTTTCAAAGTACATCTCTACTTACAATACATTTAAAACATGGATTCGTTCATCCGGAATGGGGTTATATGAGTTATTCAAAGATAAAGGTCCTATCAAGGGTATAGAGATTGGCTGTTATGAAGGTGTAAATGCTACGTACTTGCTTGAAACGTTACCGGAATTACAATTAACAGGGGTAGATCCATATGATACCTACATTGATTGGAACGGGTTAAATGTTGATTACAATCAAGGTGAATTTAAATTAGCTAAAGATAAGATAGAACAGGTTAAATATAAATTCTCCAGATTCAATATTATCGAACGTACATCTGACGATGCTGTTTCAGAGTTTGAAGACGAGAGTGTTGACTTTGTTTTTGTTGATGGTCTTCATACATATGAGCAAACTCTGCAGGATTGTATTAATTATTTACCTAAAGTTAAACCGGGTGGTATTATATGCGGGCATGACTATAATGTCATTTCAGGTGTAACCAAAGCTGTTGATGAATTTTCATCTATACATAAAAAATCTGTGAAGGACCTGAGAAGTTCAACGAGAGCTTGGTATTGGGTAAAGGAATAACATGATTAGTTTTTTTGAAGATATTTTTAAATATGAAAAGTTCCCGACAGAGTATGAATGTTACAAGACTCTTGCAGGCTTTTCAAATTATGTCGCGGTTCCATGGACTCAGATTTTAAACAGTCACTGGTTGCGATTCCCTGGTAATATAGGTCGCGATTCCTTTCTAAAAGAGATAAGCAAGTATAAAATACAAACAAAAAATAACTTTACAGTATGTCAGCATGACAGCTTCAAGCAGCTCGAATTATACTTTAAGCATTTGAATATTACAAAAGTATTCTGTACGTTACATAGTGTAAATGATACTATGCAAGGCATCGATCTGATACCTATATCCTTTGCGTTTAATGATATCTTTGATAATAACGTCAAGAAAGATATATTAGTTTCGTTTATGGGGGCATATACAACACACCCAATTAGAGGTATATTAAAGAAAAATATTATAGGCGACACATTTATATATCGCGATACCTATCATGTAGAAGATTTAAATCAAAATAAAGAAAGGGAAGAAAAGGAGTATAAAGATATGCTAGAGCGTTCCATCTTCAGTTTATGCCCGCGCGGCTCATCACCTTCTGCTGTAAGATTCTGGGAGTGTTTATCAGCCGGGACAATACCTATTTTAATGAGTGATGAGTGGGCTTTACCGGACTGGGACTGGGATAATACTATAGTACGGGTACCTGAACGAGAGGTTAATAATTTAGATAATAGTAAATTAAACACCTTACTCTCATCTCTTGATCATGTAACTATGAGAAAAAAATGCTTGCATGCATATAATAAATTTAAAAAACAAAATTTTAGAGAGTATATCCAATATCATATATGAGTGTTATAGTACAGTATGACCCAGCTAGTAGAATGGGCAATAGAATGTTTCAATATGCGTTTGGATATATATTAGCCAAACTTAAAAACTGCGAATTCTTTTATGATGATCTGCATAACTTCAATATTAAAAGCAATTTATTTACAGGCAGTCTCACTAACCCCATAACTACGAGAAGTTTTGGAGATCAATATGCAGATATTGAAGCTCTAATTAACTATAATGGCGATATAATCGTTAATTCATTTTTACAAAAAAGCAGTTTTTATATTAACCATAGAGAAGAGCTGAGAGCTATATTTAATATAAAAACAGATATAATTAACAAGGATAAGCTAGTAGTTCATATTAGAGAAACTGATTATAAATTAGTTAATGCATTTTTAGGTTATGATTTTTATAAAAGCTTAATAGGTAGTAGTAAATTCGACGATGTTAAAATCGTTACAGATAATTCAAGCTGCGATACAGTTAAAAGGCTTATCGATGCTGGGTGCTCACTTAGCTCTGAAGGAATTGTAGATACCTTTAAGGTTTACAGCGATGATAGAGGTATACAAGACTTTAAAACGTTAATGTATAGTGAAAATATAGCTATATCACAATCTAGCTTTTCATGGTGGGCAGCTTTTCTTGGTAATCATAAAAATATAATTTTTCCATATAAAACAGGGTTAGATTGGTGGCCGGTTGAACCAGGTAAAGATGATATAGACTTATACTTCAATCAAGTTAATATAACGTCTAAATTTATTTACAACTAATTTGTATTATGAATAATTTTATACTTTTTCATAAGGGTATTATACCTAACCACTTAAAATATTGCATACGGCAAATCTTACAAACTCAAACTAATTTTAAAGTTTATCTACTTACTGATCAGAGAGTAATAATAGATGGAGTTGAAGTTATAGACATTAATGATTATAATGTTGAATTAGATCAATTATCTTATTATAAAAATGACAGGGACCCGCTTTGGAGAACCTCTTTTGAAAGATTTTTTTATATAGACAAATTTATTACTAAAAACAATCTTAGTAATGTTATACATTTCGATAATGATATAGTCATTTATGGAGATGTAAGTGAAATTATTGACATCCTAGAAAGAGAAGTTGATGAAATAGCTATTACCCCTCATAAAGAAACAGAACTTGTATGTGGGTTTATGTATATAAAACACTCCACTACTCTTAAGTTATTATGTAATTACTTATTTGAACTAGCCAAGGTGGGAGAAGCGGAGTTACAAAGGCAATTAAATTCTATGCCGCATGAAATGAGATTATTAGGTCATATACAAAGTATAACAGATAACTATATAACTAGTTTACCGGTTACTCCTTACGGTCCAGGAAATAATTTATTTGATAAATTTAATATGGTTTTTGACCCTAGTACTTATGGTCAATACTTCGGTAACAATAATACTATTAAGCCTCAGGATACAGATAGGTTAGCGGATAGATTTATAGGTACTAAAACAATTCCCTTATTTGAAAAAGTACCTTCTTTACACTTACCTCAAGAAGATAAAAATATACCGATTTTTAATCTACATATTCACAATAAGCACTTAAATCTTTTTATATATAATGATTAAAACATACAAAAATAGGCATGCAACATATACTGATAATAACTTTAAATAGATTGCTAGTATTTGTAATGATAAGTTATATAAAAATAAAAAATGAAAATAGATATTATAATCCCGTATCACCCTAAAGATGAATATACCATTAAGCCGTGTATTGATTCTCTATCCCTTATTAAGAATGTTAAAAACGTATATGTAATATCAAAACATAAATTTGAATACAAAGATGTCAAATGGGTGAGCGAAGATTTATTTCCATTTAAAAAAGATGATATATGTAAAATTAATACCTCTATTAAATCTGATAGAGCTGGCTGGTATCTTCAGCAACTATTAAAAATGTATGCCTTGCAAGTTATTGAAGGAATATCTGATAATATACTTTTAATAGATTCAGATGTTATATTCTTAAAGGAGGTAAATTTAATTAACAATGATAATAAAATAAGTTATAATTTTTCATTAGAATATCATAAACCATATTTTGATAATATGCAAAAACTAAATTCGTTTTTTGAAAGATCGGTAAATATATCAGGGATTTGCCACTTTATGCTATTTCAAAAATACATCCTCGACGAAATATTTGAATTAATTAAAGTGGAGGGAGAAGAAGTTTATAATACAATAATTAAAAGTATTGACGGTTCAACTCAATCCGGATTTTCTGAATATGAACTTTATTTTCATTATATCTTTAAAAAATACCCTAATGAGTTTTTAATTAAAAAATTAAAATTTGAAGATGTATGTGATTATAAGGAATATCTTAATTGTGATAGTATCTATATAGCTAATCACGCTTATAAACGTATTAAATAATTATAATGAATCTTATATCTGGCGAGAAATTACAAAATTTAGCTGAAATAACAATTGTGTTCAGCGACACAATAGGTGACATCGAAAAAAGACAATTACCTAAACTTAATAATTTTATACTACTTGAAAGAGGTGAAACTATACCTGATATAATAAAGGAAGCTGAGAGTATTTTTATATATACCCATGATCTTGAGATATTCTTTGATAGAATTTATAAACATCTTACTAAAAATATAACTCTACTATCTCATAATTCAGATCATTTAGTTGATAGTAAGTTCATAAAATATCTTGAAGAAGATAGAATTACAAAATGGTACTGTCAAAATAAAGTAGTTAATCACCCTAAATTATTTTCTTTACCAATCGGTATAGCTAATAGTATGTGGCCGCACGGTAATCAAGAATCTATAATAAAGATACGCAAAAATATAAAGAAAAATATTTTGGTATATAAGAATTTTAATATTGATACAAATACACATGAACGATTACTCTGTAACAGTATTACAGATAAAAATGGTATACATATGTCAGCTACATATTCAAACGAGGTATACTGGCAGAATTTGAATAACAGTTTATTTGCCATATCACCTCCAGGTAATGGTATTGATTGTCATAGAATATGGGAAAGTATAGCTTTGAGATGTTCTCCCGTAGTTCTTAAGAATAAAGCTTTCGATCAATTTAATCACCTACCTATTTTATTTGTTGATAGTTGGGATCAAGTAACTCCTGAATATCTTCAATCAAAAGTAGATTTGGTTAAAACATTTAATTTCGATATACCCGAATTAACAGTTGAATACTGGAGAAAAATAATATAAAATATAAAGATGATTGGAATTATTAGCGAGGACGCAGTGTCATTTGTTGGTCATAGCTTGTTTAATAATTTTCGCTTGGCACTTCAAAACTATTTTGACACTAATTTTAAAGAAGTATATAATAGTAATGATTTAGAGGAAGTAGAGACTTTAATTATAGTTGATGAACATTTTGGACCGCATGTAAATATATGGAAAGCAACAGAGTTTATTAATAAGCTAAACGATAAAAAAATAAAAGTTTTGGTGTTTAATTTTGAAAAAATATTTAGTAGTAAATTTCCATGGAATGAAGATCATCAACGTAAGTTAACACAAATACAAAATCTTACTCAAATAGTTTCCGACGTAAATGATGCTAGCAAACTTAGTAAACAGATTATCAATAAGCAGTTACTCTCACGGGACACAGAGTTAGAATTCGATATTACAGAAAAGAAAAATAAGGTACTCTTTATAGGTCAGTCTGATAAGATTTATAACTCGTCGTATGCGTACTCTAGAAGATATCAGCTACTTAATAAACTATCAGCTGATAAATCACTACCAATCGATATAGTAGTAACAGATAGAAAATTTACGTATAAGGAATACCTAACAAAACTAGCTAGCTATAAATTTATTTTAAATCCTCTTGGCACGGGCGATTTTTTAAATTTGAGATTTTATGAAGCATTAAAAGTGGGTAGTATACCTATTCAACAAATAACCCCTGATATGAAAGGAATGTATAAGGAGTTAGATTTCTGCCATACGTTTATAGATGCTGATGATCTATATATACCTGAAATTCAATTTAAGCAATTAGATTATTATCTCGAGGATTATTTTGATGATATAAATTTAAAATCATTAATATAATAAAATGAATACTGTTCTTATATTATCATATACAAAAGATATGACATATTATAATATGCTTAAAGAGTGTATAGAATCTATTGATGTAGATTGTGATGTAGTTGTCGTTGAAACTAATTCAAAGCTCAAAGGTAAAGATATTAAGCTACCCGCTCAGTTTATATTTCCAGAAGAAGAATTTAATTATAATAGATTTTTAAATATTGGATTCTCTCATATTAGAGATAGTAAAAAGGTTATTATATCAAATAACGATGTCGTATATGATAAAGGATGTATTGAAAAATTATTTAAATCATTAGATGTCTATGACTCAGTCAGTCCCTCTGAAACGAAAATAGATAAAAATATTGAAGGTAACACAGTTGGTAAGCTTGTTAAAGGTTGGTGTATTGGTCTTAATATGGAAGTATATAACAGGATGGGTGAGTGGGATGAGAATTTCTCATTCTGGTATCAAGACAATGATTATTGTAATTTCATTTCAAGAGAAAAATTTAAACATTGTTTAATAGGAGATGCTGTAGCGGTACATAGAGTATCTGCTAGTCATAGTCTCGTTAGCGATATACATGAAATGACACATGGTCTCGAAGATGTATTACATGCAAAGTGGGTTAAGTAGCGTTAGATAGTTGATACCTTATTAGTCATATATTATAATAGATGTATATGATTATTAAAGATATTAAAGTATATGATGGCCCATTAATTCATAAGCGTTTCGCGTATGATTACTTCCGTAATAAAACTCTACCGATTGGTAATATTATTGCATTTAGATGCCCGATGGATGTTAGTATTGATGGTATGATTGACCAGGAAGATGTTTTACAGGGTGATTATATTGCTAGTGATGATGCGATTAATTTCTGCTGGGAAATACCTAATCTTGATAAGCTTGGCGCTGTAGCATTTCAGCGACTGTTGAACACTCAAATTGCTAATATTCTCTCATCAAAATACATTAAAAAACCTATCGAGGTAGATGGTGATGATCTCATGGTACATGACGAGTTTGAAGGCAGCGATGGTACTTTACAGAAGGTAGGTAAGTGCAGTGTTAGTATTACATATTCTAAAGATAACGTCGCTATTGGCCATACCGGTATTAATGTTGATGCCGGCCGCAAGGCTCCAAACTTTGCATATAGTACCAAGTTGACAGATGAGCAGACTGAGCAGTTTATGAAAGATATTATTGATCTATTCTATGCAATGGTAGATGATATGTTCATAGCGACTACTAAGATTTGCATTCGAGGTAATTAGTTAAGCTACCTATTATAAAGTAGCAGATAACAAAAAAATTAAAACAAAATGACAATATTTCAATACTTAAATAGTCTACTATTTAGTAAAAAGAAAATAGATATGAATTGTGATGATGAGTCACAATTCAATCTATTTATGGTTAATAGATGGACGAGTATGTATTCAAAAGAGATGAATGAATATGTAAATGAAACAACTAACAAGTATTGGAGTCTATTCGATGATAAGCTATCACAGTACGATTATATATATTCAGTATTTCCAAGATTGAGGTTTAAAAGGTTAAACTATCTCAAGAAGACGAAAAAAGAGAAGAAGAGTAAAGAAGAGAAGCAAATTATTCCAGAGTTCTACAGTGAACGAGAATACAAGCATAACAGAGAAATGTCAGAACTATTGTTAAAACTTTCACGTTGATTTGTGATTTATAAGGTTTAAATAACTTTATATATGGCACAAGCAAGTATTGATAATTTAGCAACAAAAAGAAGTTTAATTGACCTTGAAGGTCATAGTCAAGGTGATTTTGGAATGGGGGATGAGTATATTCTCTCATTCCTGTTTGACGATATTCTATTAGTAGAGTTTATTGATGAAGCGTCTGATGAATCCGGAGACGCAGTTAAAAGAGGCGGTATTTTCATACCAACTAATGCTCTTAATAAGGCTTGGCGAAAAGCTAAAGTTATTTTAGCAGGACCGGAAGTTAAATATGCAAAGCAAGGAGATATTGTTATGTTTCCTAATGATAAAGGAGCTTCGATTGCAAATATGGACGTTGAAGGCTATGGTAGAATTAAAAAGGGTATGTTCTTAAATGAGCAGCGTTTATTTGGAATTTGCAAAGAGCAACCTAGTAGATAATGCCGCAAATAGGTTTACAGAGCTTAAAGCAGATACTTCAAAGTAATGTCTGTGAGATTAGATTTACAAAAAGAAGACCAGAACTAACAGGTCAGCTTTACAGAACGATGCTTTGTTCTCTAGATAATAGCCTTTTAAATAGTGTCAATGGACGTACAACTCTTAACTTCAAGCCACCTACAGGTGCACCAAAATATAACCCGGAAAGTAAAAATTTATTATTAGTATGGGATATTTTTATGCAGGGTTGGAGAATGGTTAGCATGGATAGCTGCGATTTAATTAAGACTATTCCGAGCGATGAATTTTGGGAATATTTTAATAAGCATATCTATAATATGACTATACAAGAAAAAAATCAATTTATGGGTCGATGAGTAATATAGATAGTATAGAAGATAGTATTAGTAAATTCCTATTAAGAGATGTCGTTTTTTATATAAAAGAAGGCAAGACGCTCAAGAAAGGTAAGTTAATATTGTTTAGATTTAAAGAATTTCACTTTAATTTTACTCTAAAAAACGAAAAAGGTGATCATAAAATATATGAAATACCTTATCCATATGCTCATAATATTTACGATAATCATATTAACTTCTCCTATAATATTGAAGACTTTACATTAAAAGACAGCAGTTTATTCTACAAGGTAAAGGCGATGAATACAACAACAGCATCTAAACTACATAATTCGATGCTTGTTTTATCAGCTGTATAGTATATAATATGGCTATATATGATAAGCCATTTTTTAGCTAACTTCCCAGAGAATTTTAAACCTAACGATCAGCAGGTTGATATTATCCAGCAAATTGAAAAGGCGTTTAACAGCGGTAGTAAATTTGTTATATGCAGTGCACCGACAGGTTCTGGTAAGAGCTTTGTATCAAAAACATTAGCGAACGTCTCAAGCGATCCAACTGCAACATTTAAAAATTATATTAATACATACGAGGCGTATAAAATGGATCAATCAGGTTCATATACATACGAGCAAGAATGTAAAGATGAACTACCTGCAGGGGCATTTGCATTAACAATCACTAAAACATTACAGGATCAATATAAGAGTATATTTGAAGATACAGCTATACTTAAAGGTAAATCTAATTATCAATGTGAGGTAGATCCTAATTATGATGTTGATACCGCGCCTTGTATACATACAAGACATATAAGAGATGATTGCTGGCGTAAAAATATCTGCCCGTATTATAACGCGCGTAATAATTCACTAACAAGTAAATTCAGCGCGTTAAATTATAATATGTTTTTGGCTTTACCAAAACACGTTAAATATAGGGACTATATTATCTGTGATGAAGCATCGGAGTTAGAAGATGAGATAGTTAAGCAATTCTCCGCGACTATTGATATTAAGAAGCTTCGAGCATTTAAGGTTAAAATCTTTCCTCTATCATCTACTTCTCCAGCTACCGTTAGAACTTGGATCAATACAATTCGTGCAGATGTAACAGAGCATATGAACGATCTTCATAATAATACGAAGAAGAAAGCAGGTCTAACTCAAGGCGAAAAAGGTAAGTTGCAGTATTTAAAAAATATACATAGAACGTTAACTCTAATCGACGAAACATGGCAAACCTGTGAGTATGTAGTTCAGGTTGTAGATAAAGATAATGTAAAGCTTACACCTCTTAAAGTTAATACATTAACCAAATATATCTTTCAATATGCTGATAAGGTTTTATTAATGTCAGCTACTATTATTGATCATAAAAATTTAGCCAAAACATTAGGTATCGTTGATTACGAATACATTGAATCAGATAGCGGTTTTGATCCCGTGAAAGCACCTATTTATATTTCCCAGACAAATAAATTAAATCATGCTAATCTCCAGAAGGCTCTACCTTCTATAGTTAAGCAGATTGATGCTATATGTGAAAAGCATAAAGACGAGAAGGGGATTATACATACACATACTAATAGTATAACAAGCTTTATTAAGCTTAATATAAATAGTAATAGATTTTTATATAGAGATCAAATGAATAAGAATGAAGATATTCTCGATATACATGAAAAATCTCAGAACCCCACTGTTCTTGTAAGTCCATCTCTTGGACTCGGCGTGGACCTTAAAGGCGATTTAGCGAGGTTTCAAATTATCGTAAAAGCAGCCTATTTACCTTTAGGTGACGATAGAATTAAAAAAATGTTTAATCAAGATAAACAATGGTACGCAAACAAGATGCTTTCAAATTTTATACAGCAGTGTGGTAGAGGTATTAGAAGTAAAGATGATCATTGTGTTACATATGTATTAGATGCGAATATTTTTAACGCTGTTATACGCAATAAGAATAAACTACCAAAGTACTTTCTCGATAGGTTTGTATAAATAATATTATGCAGACGTTTAAAGATTACTATATCGAAGAAAGTAAGCTAGGTAAAGCTTTAGCGATGGGAGCATTAGCTACATCCTCTCTATTTGGAGATTTTGTACAAGATTGGTCGAAATATTACCAGACCAGTAACGATCCTCAGAAAGAAGCTCGAGCTACAAGAGTATTAAAAGCCGATATTGAAGCACCTGCAGATGCTAAAACGGCAATACAGGTAGCTGCAAAGATTTTTGCTGGTGATGAAGGTCATACGGAACAAGAATTTATTGATGTTTTAACAAAAACAGGAGCTGTAGAATCTGGTTACCGTACGAGAGTACAGAGTGGTGGCGGACCTGCTAGAAGTTATTGGCAAGTTGAACCAAAAACTGCTATGAGTTTAGTCAAAAATTCTCACCAATATTTTGGACCTAAATTTCATAAAGCGTTTGGTAAAGATGCGTTAAGAAGATTACAAGATTATGACGAGAAAGCTTGGTCTGATATTTTAGAGAAGAACGATGCATTAGGAGCTACAATGGCAGCTGCAAAATGGTTATCTACTTCTTGGTAGATTTCTTCTTACGCTTTGGTAACTTAATAAACATAGTATTCATCTTACCGCCAGGTTGCCCTTTAAACCCGCTAATAGCTTTAGTGTTATGAGGTTCATTTAATTGAGGGTTAACTGTCCCAAACTTACCGCGCGGTTTAACTTTACCAGGTCGTTGAACATCTATAGGGGCGCGAAAATCTTCTAATATATTATCAACTAGGCTATTGAATTTCATATAAATATTTATTATAATTATGTTAATGGCAAAGACAAAAAAGATAACTTGTGTTGTTACTGGTAAGCAGACTATTTATTCCGGTGACTTTTTACAGAAAAAAATAGATGAGTACGGCTCTGAAGAAAAGTTAAATGAGATGTATATCTGCAGAGAAGTAAAAAGCTTTCTTAAAAAAGGATATAAAGTCGTAGATATTCGAAAGATTTTAAATGTCGATGATAAAACACCTCTACCTAATGATGAGACTCTTACCAGTATAGAAGCCGCGTTTCTTAAAGTTAGTATCTTAAAAGACCACCCAACATTTAACGAGGCATTAACATGCTTTACTTATAATAAATCTGATAATGACGTTGAAAATTTTATAAACCAGTATATAATTGGGGTATGAAAGTATTAACAGCGAGGATTAGAAGAGATAAAATTGAGATTTTTGATGCCATTTCAGGTGGTATTTACCGTACACACTCATTACCGCCAGGTAATTATACAAATATAGCAATTGCTGGCGATATGGTATCTGTAACTATCCAAACACCATATTCTGGTGATAAGATTAGAACAATCAACATGCAGACAGGATCGATCGTTAGCGATATTAGCATGTAATCATGATTGATATATCATTAACAGAACAGCCAGTTATTATAGACTCATTTAATGCGTTTAATCACCAGGAACTACCTTGCTTGTTTCTTGGTTTCGCCATTAAAAATGAATATGATAATCAGCGATTGAAAATATACGAGAAGTATAAACCAAAAAAATTACTATTCGTCTTCGAGAAGGAAAAGAAAGATCCACGTGTAGCAGAAGAATTCGGCGTGCTGCCGCTCTATGGTTTGTTTATGACTTTAAACAAAATCGGGCTATCGTTAGCTAAGACATTATTAAATCAGGAAGTTGTAGGTAATATGAATATTAATATCTATGAAACTATTCTTGAAGAACATGATATGTCGTGCAAGGATGCGTATTCTTATCTTAACAAGAGAGTATATCCTATCGATTTTAAACATTTTAAAAAAATAACCAATAATAGCATTAGAGATGATAATAAAATATTACAGCATCTCTTAAACCTCGATGAAGATAAGTTTGATTTCCAAAAATTCGGTGCGTTCAAGCTATTAATCCTAGTATAATTTTGTAAATAATGAATATGAATATTGTAAAGAGAAACGGTGAATCAGTCCCATATGATGTAGAGAAGATTCACAAGGTTGTTAACTGGGCAGTTGAAGATATTAAAGGAGTTACAGCTTCTGATATCGAAATTAACGCTAAGCTTCAAATGAAAGAAGGTATAACAACTGATGAGATTCATAACGTATTAATTGATTCGGCTGTTAATTTAATTTCACTTTCAACACCAAATTATCAATTCGTTGCATCGCGTTTATTATCCTATCAGCTACGTAAAGATGTCTGGGGAGGTAAGAATCCACCTAAGCTTGTTGATTTTATTAATAAGAATGTACATGAGTATGATGTATATGATGAAGATATTCTGATGCTTTATAGCGAGAAGGAAATTAATAAACTAGATGAGTATATTCAACACGATAGAGATAATAACTTTACATATGCCGGTATGAGGCAATTATGTGATAAATATCTAATTCAAGATCGTTCGACGCAGAAGATTTATGAGACTCCGCAGTTTGCGTATATGATTATTGCAATGGTATGCTTTGGTCAGTATGAAGGTAATACACGTATGCAGTATGTAAAGAAGGCATACGATTATTTCTCTAAATTTAAAATTAACATACCAACTCCGCTTATGGCAGGTGTACGTAGTCAAATTAGACAATATGCGTCTTGCTGCTTAATTGATATCGATGATACTTTACCTTCTATCTTCTCGTCGTCTACAGCTGCTGGTTATGCAACCGGTTCAAGATACGGTATTGGTTTAAATATCGGTCGAATTCGACCTCTTAATTCTCCTATTAGAAACGGTGAGGTTGTACATACAGGTGTTATTCCTTTTCTTAAATTAATGGAATCGACAGTTAAGTCTTGTCATCAGAATGGTATCCGCGGCGGTTCAGCTACGGTCAACTTTCCCTTTTGGCATTATGAAGCTGAAGATATGCTGGTACTTAAGAATAATTCTGGTACAGACGACAATCGCGTACGTAAGCTGGATTACTGTATTCAGTTCAGTGAACTCTTTTATAAGCGGTTCTTAAAGAATGAAAATATTACATTATTTTCTCCTCACGAAGCTAAAGATCTATACGACGCATTCGGTCATGAAAATTTTGATGAGCTTTATGAGCAGTATGAACGTAAGACAAGCCTTAAGTTTAAGAAGACTGTTAAAGCAAGACAGCTAATGTCTTTGTTCGTTAAGGAAAGAGTAGAGACCGGTCGTATATACTTCATGAATATTGATCACTGTAATCAGCGTTCAGCGTGGAATGACGATGTTAAGATGACTAATCTATGCGTTGAGGTATTACATCCTACTAAACCTCTTCAGCATTTAGATGATAAAGATGCTGAGATTGGTATTTGCATCCTATCAGCTATTAATGTACTGGAAGTTAACTCAGATGCAGAGATGGAGAAGGTATGTGATATTATTGTACGTATACTGGATCAGTTAATTGATTATCAGGATTACTTCTTACCGGCCGCAGAAAACTTCACAAAGAATAGAAGGTCTCTTGGTATTGGTATAACTAACTTTGCTGCATATCTCGCCAAGCATGGAGTAAAGTATACAGATGATGAAGCGCCTAACGTGGCAGATGAACTCATGGAAAAGATTCAGTATTTCCTTCTCAGCTCATCATGTAATATTGCTAGCGAGAAAGGTAAATGCCCTAAATTTAACAAAACGAAATACAGTCAAGGTTGGTTACCTATTGATACATATAAAAAGGAGATTGATGAGTTTGTAACTCGCGATCACGCTATGGACTGGGAAGGTTTGAGAGAGAGAATTAAAGAGCATGGTCTACGACATAGCACCGTATCTGCTATAATGCCATGCGAGAGCTCATCGGTAATTCAGTGCTCCACGAATGGCATAGAACCTATTAGAAGCTACATTACCTACAAGAAATCGAAAGCTCGTACATTACCTGTTATTGTACCGAACTACTCATCTCTTAAAAATAAGTATACGTTAGCGTATGAAATGGAAGATAATGAAGGTCTTATTAAGATTGTCGGCGCGTTACAAAAATGGATTGATATGAGTATTAGCGCTAATATGTACTATAACTATGCACATTACGAAAATGGCGCGTTACCAGATTCAAAGGTAATTAAAGAGATTCTTCTAGCATATAAGTTAGGATGGCGAACTGGTTATTATCTAAATACTGATGATGGTGATAAACAGAGCATAGGGGAAGAGGAACAGGTTGATAATGAATGTGAATCTGGTGCATGTGCATTATAATATAAGGGGAATAAAAATTTATGGAAACTGTCTTAAACACAACTAATGTAGATACAACAAAACAACCAATGTTTCTTGGAGAGGATTTAGCTTTGCAAAGATATGATAGGTTTAAATATCCCAAGTTTTTCGACCTGTGGAGAAAGCAAGAAGAATTTCACTGGTTACCTGAAGAGGTATCACTGACGAAAGATCGTAATGATTACGAAAATCTTTCCGATACGGAGAGATTTATCTTTAACAGTAATCTTAGATGGCAAACTATGACCGATAGTATGCTCTCGAGAAGTATTCATAATATTAAAAATTATGTTTCGAATCCAGAACTTGAAATTTGCATGACTACTTGGGCAAGATTTGAAACAATTCATAGTTACTCGTATACATATACACTGCAAAATATCGCAAAAGATGCAACTCAATTCTTTGATTCTAT
>Ga0181380_1000429_pt1 | contig 18836 bp, 19 predicted proteins | sample 3SPOviralmetaG_FD_130116 | JGI IMG/M metagenome (GOLD analysis project Ga0181380, IMG submission 130116) | Marine viral communities from the oligotrophic San Pedro Time Series (SPOT) site, San Pedro Channel, CA, USA - 3 SPOT_SRF_2009-08-19 | ecosystem: Environmental > Aquatic > Marine > Strait... | reverse complement strand
GCGAGGTGAGGGCAATCACGCGCAATAGCCAGTTCAGCAATCAGTTCAAGCAGCTCAAGGCCAACACAGACTTCAGCGTGTTCTGATGATCACCAGCAATCCTCGGATTAGCTTTGTGCCATTCCACTGGGGCCATGCCTACGCTATGGAGTTGCGGGAGTTCGATGCGCAGTATTTTCGGTCTGTGCCTAATTTTCGGGACATGCTGCGCCAGTACCAGGCCACCGGCAATGCGCAGACGGCGATGGCCGGCGGCAAGATCATTTGCTGTTTTGGTTATGTGAAGCTGTGGCATCAGGTTGCCGAGATGTGGATGCTGACAAGCAACCAGGTTGCATCGCATTCGGTTGCGCTGACGAGGGGCGCACAACGACATATCAACCACATTGCATCCCAAGAGAAACTGAAACGGTTGCAAGCCACTGTAAACACGCAACATGACCTTGCCATGCGTTGGGCTGATGCGTTAAAGTTCCAACGTGAGGGCGTCCTGCGGCACTACGGTGCTGACAGTGCCGACTATATGATGTTTGCGAGGTATTTTGATGGGTAGTTTGATTAGCGTGCCATCCCCGCCGCCACCAGATCCAGAGATTGCTAAGGCGCAGGAGAAGCAAGAGGCGCGCCTGGATGAGCAAGAGCGTCAGAAGTTGGCGCAGATAGCGGCGCGTCGTCGTGCGCGCATGATTGGTGGGCGGCGCTCATTGCTGTCGCCAGAGCGAGAAAACGCCGAGATGGGCATCAAAGAGACACTGGGGTAGGATATGGTTGATTTTTCTAAGCCACAGCCATCAACGCGGCAACAGGCGGCGTCTAGGGGGCTATCTCGCGGGCAGTCTGCTGCGGCAGCAAGATACAGCGGGATGGCTAGGGCCGCCGGTATTGAGCCGTCATTCAACAGTGCCATCTCCAGGCGCGCTGCTGTCAAACAAGTGCAAGAGCGCGAGGAGCGTTCGCAGGCAAGCATGCCCAAGCTGCCACTGCCTGGCTTGGTTGCTGCCTTAAATGTTGGCAGCGCAATGCGCCAGAACATCATCCGACAGATTGAGGCCGGCGGCACGCCAGTCCGCGAGAATGGTATGGTCATCGGCGTCATGCGTGATGGCCGCTACACTGGCAGGCCGCGTCAGGGTGATCAAAGTGACGATGATGGTGGTGGCACTGGTGCGCAGCAGGCAGCATCTTTGGCTGCATCACAGTCAGAAGCAGAAGCGCCGGCAGGTCCACCTGTTGTGCGCCGCTCTGCACTGGCGCAACAGATTGAAGCCGAGAACCGGCGGCGTCGCCTCGCCGGTTTGCGCAGGCTGGGGTCTCGCACCCTGCTGAGTGGCGACAGGTTTACGTCTGACACATTGGGAGCATAGCATGCCAAAGGTAGTATCTAAGGACGGCAAGAGCCGCCACTTCGCATATAGCAAGGCTGGCATGAAGGCGGCAAAAGAGTATGCGCGCCAGACTGGTGGCCGCATGACTGGTGCCAGCATGAAGACCAAGATGGCGAAGAAGAAAACGTATGGCGCGTAAGTTTGCCGAGGTGCCGAAGGACAAGAAGTCTGGCATTCCGAAGAAGTACGTTGCCGGCGCTAAAGATCCAGACAAGCGCCGCGCTGAGATTAAGCGCACCAGGCGCTTGTATAAGCGCGGTCTGTTGACGCCGGCAATGATGGACAAGATCAGCAAGGAGCGCAGCCGTGGCTAGTTTTTCAAACATCCCTGGTGCCAGCCGGTTTGACAAGGACAAGCTCAACAAGGTCTACCGTAGGGGGCTTGGTGCCTATTATTCTGCGGGGTCACGCCCAAAGGTCTCAGCTCATCGGTGGGCGATGGGCAGGGTAAGATCTTTCGTCACTGGCCGTGGCGGCGCGCGCAAGGCAGACGCGGATATCTTGAAAGGCAAGAAGGATGGCTAGATCACCCGCCTGGCAGCGCAAGGCCGGCAAGAATCCATCTGGAGGATTGAACGCCAAGGGCAGGGCGTCTGCCAAAGCGCAGGGCATGAATCTCAAGGCACCTGTAAAGAAGGGCGACAACCCGCGTCGCGCAAGTTTCCTGGCGCGTATGGGCGGTATGCCTGGGCCAGAATACAAGGATGGCAAGCCTACGCGCCTGCTCTTGTCGCTGCGCGCTTGGGGCGCTAGTTCCAAGGCAGACGCCAAGAGCAAGGCCAAGAACATCAGCAAGAGGAACCAGGCCAGTGCATAGTGTCCAGCAAATTATGAAGCGGCATGAGGCCGCGCAGCGTCGCAAGGATCACTGGCGGCAGATCTATGAGGACTGCTATGAGTTCGGTTTGCCACAGCGCAACCTGTATGATGGCTACTATGAGGGTGGCGGTGCGCCAGGTCAGAACAAGATGGCGCGTGTGTTTGACAGTACCGCCATCAATGCTGTCCAGCGTTTTGCCAACCGCATCCAGTCGGGCCTGTTCCCGCCCTATGCTAACTGGTGCCGGCTAGAGCCAGGCGCTGACATCCCAGAAGACCGCCGCATTGAGGCGCAGGCAGCTCTCGACATCTACTCTGAAAAGATGTTTTCGGTTCTGCGCCAGTCCAACTTTGACCTGGCTATGGGTGAGTTCCTGCTGGATCTTGCTGTCGGCACTGCCGTCATGCTGGTGCAGGATGGCGATGACATGACGCCCATCCGGTTCACATCTGTGCCGCAGTACCTGGTCAGCATTGAAGAGGGCGCATATGGCAAGGTGGACAACGTCTATCGCCGCATGCGGATGAAGGGCGAGGCCATCACACAGCACTGGTCTGATGCTGAGTTGCCTGACCGCTTGCAGCGTATGATCGAAGAGAAGCCGACAGACGAGGTCGAGCTGCTTGAGGCCACGCTGTATGACGTTGACCAAGGTGACTTCTGCTACCATGTCATTTGGCCAGGCGGCAAAAGCCAGCTACTGATGCGCCGCATGAAGACATCGCCGTGGATCGTCGCGCGCTATATGAAGGTGGCCGGCGAGGTCTATGGGCGGGGGCCGTTGGTCACAGCCATCCCCGACATCAAGACATTGAACAAGACGCTGGAGCTGTTGCTGAAGAACGCCAGCCTGTCTATTGCCGGCGTCTACACGGCGGCAGATGACGGCGTGCTGAACCCGCAGACCATCCGCATTGCGCCTGGTGCCATCATCCCTGTGGCGCGTAATGGCGGCCCCCAGGGCGAGAGCTTGCGGCAGATGCCGCGTTCCGGCGATTTCAATGTGAGCCAGATCGTGATCAACGACCTGCGCATGAACATCAAGAAGATCCTGCTGGACGACACACTGCCGCCTGACAATATGTCGGCTAGGTCAGCCACAGAAATCGCAGAACGCATGAAGGAGCTGGCCAGCAACCTGGGCAGTGCGTTTGGCAGATTGATTGCTGAGACAATGGTGCCGATGATCGGGCGCATCCTGTACGTCATGGATGAGCGCGGCTTGATTGAGATGCCGCTGAAGGTCAACGGTCTTGAGGTCAAGGTGGTGCCGATCAGTCCGATTGCCCAGGCACAGAGCATGGGTGACATTGAAAAGATCATGCAGTGGGTGCAGATGTCTTCTGCTCTCGGACCCGAAGGTCAGATGGCGGTCAAGACCGGCAACATCCCTGACTATGTAGCAGACAAGATGGGCATCCCCGCAGACCTGCGTACAACGCCGCAGGAGCGCCAGCAGATGATGGAGCAGGCCGCAGCTATGATGCAGGCCCAGGCACAGGCAGAGGCGCAAGGTGCGCCACCACAGGAAGCGCCACCGGAAGGAATGTAAGATGAATCCAGATGGATGGGAGGGTCTGCAACTTGCAGATCCTGAGATTGCAAAAAAACAGCAGGTAGACAAGGACGATGTCGATCGCCTGTACCTGCGTGTGTTCGGCAGTGATGATGGGCAAAAGCTGCTCACCCATTTGCGATCACTGACGATAGAGCAGCCGACCTGGTATCCTGGTGAGGACGCCAGTCACGGTTTTGCTCGTGAGGGCCAGAATAGTCTGGTCAGAGAAATTGAGCGGCGCATGAAAAGGGCAAGAGAGCTATGAACGAAACTGAGGGGCTGTTGGCCGATGCTCAACCACAGAGTGACGACAACCAAGAGCAAGCCGAAGAGCAGTCTATTCCACACCTGCAACCAGACACCGAGCCATCGCTTGATGATGTTACTCTGGCAACAGAGCAAGAGGACATCGCATTTGAAAGGCCAGACTGGTATCCCGACAAGTTTTGGGACGAGAGCGATGGGCCGGATCTTGAGAACCTGGTCAAGTCTTACAACGAGCTTCAGAAGAAGTTCTCGCAAGGCCAACATAAAGTTCCAGATGAATATGATCAGTCTATCTTTACTGATGCTGGCATTCCAGAGGACGATGAGCTGTATGCGACCTATCGTGACTGGGCAAAAAATAATGGCGTCAGTCAGGCTGCGTTCAACGAGCTGGCTGGCAAGTTCATTGAGATGGCCGGCAACGAGAGTGAGCAAGCTGCTATCTCGCACAAAGAAGAGTACGAGAAGCTAGGGCCGAATGCCGATGCCACCATCAAGTCCATGACGACCTGGGCGCAGAGCCTGGTCAACAAGGGCGTGTGGGGCCAAGATGATTTTGAAGAGTTCAAGATCATGGGCGGCACAGCACAGGGCATGCGCGCATTGCAGAAGGTGCGCAGCTACTATGGCGACAGGCCCATCCCTGTTGATGTCGGGCCTGTAGACGGTGCGCCATCCAAGGAAGAGCTGATGGCTATGGTCGGCAAGCCTGAGTACAAGAGTGACCCAGGCTATCGTGCCAAGGTCGAGAAGGCTTTTGAGCAAGTCTATGGGACATCAGACTACAGTCCCGTGTAACCAATAAGCGAGGGCTGTTTACAGTCCTCGTTTTTTTTCATATACTTTGCCCGACAGACAATCGTCTTCGACCTGTCAACCCCGCTTGGGGGCGTGGCGTACATGCCCAAGCCGCAGCCCGATAGGATACCTGCTAGGCGATCCAGTGTTAACTTTTGTATAGGAGTTAGAAATGGCTGTAGGCATTTCTTCCGCTTTCGTACAACTGTTCGATGCCGAGGTGAAGCAGGCATACCAGGGCGCGCGCGCTCTTGCCGGCGTAACTCGTGAGCGGACAAACGTCGAAGGCAACCAGGTGAAGTTCCCGAAGATCGGTAAAGGCGTTGCCACCGTGCGGGTTCCTCAAACTGACGTTACCCCTCTGAACGTGACCTATTCGCAGGTGACTGCGACAATGTCAGATTTTATCGCTAGCGAATACAGCGATATCTTCCAGCAGTCCAAAGTCAACTTTGACGAGCGCCAAGAGCTGGTGCAGGTCGTTGGTGGTGCTATTGGTCGTCGCATGGATCAGCTTGTCATTGACGCGCTGAACGCTGCGTCGTCGCCATCTACCGTTGCAACAACGGTTGGCGGTTCTGGCACCAACATGAACCTTGCCAAGCTGCTTGCAGCTAAGAAGGCTCTGGACACCAAGAACGTGCCGGCAGAGGGTCGCTGCATGATTATCCATGCAAACGGTCTGTCTGCTCTGCTCGACGAGACTGAGCTGACCAGCAGCGATTTTGCCACGGTCAAGGCTCTTTCTACCGGCGAGCTGGATACGTTTCTGGGCTTTAAGTTCATCACCCTGGGTGACCGCGATGAGGGTGGTCTGCCGCTCCCATCAACCCGCACTTGCTTCGCGTTCCACCGCGATGCAATCGGCATGGGCATCAGCATGAACCAGCGTTCTGAGATCAACTACGTTGCAGAGAAAACTTCGTTCCTTGTGTCTTCGATGTTCTCGGCTGGTGCCGTTGCCATCGACGATGAAGGCATCGTCAAGATCTCAGCAACCGAGTAGAGAGGAGACTGACAAATGGCTTTTGCTTCTTCTGGCGTCAACGTCATTGGTGCAGCGAAAAAGGGCAACGCCCCTTCGCTCTACACCTACACTTCGGCTGACGCGATTGCGACTGTGAACACGGCTGGTTACTTCAATGACCTGTCTGACACCTTGGCAGTTGGAGACATCATCTTTGTGCATGATTCAAATACGCCGACCTTGTCTATCGTGATGGTCGCGTCGAATGCTTCAGGTGTTGTCGATGTCACCGACGGTACTACCGTCGCCATGACTGACAGCGACTAAACTGGTGGGGCCGGTTCGCCGGCCCCCCTTCTCTTTTATGGAGTGGCGCTATGGCGGCGGGTGATACCAAACTATCTATCGTTTCAGATGCGCTGATCATGCTGGGGGCTTCCCCCCTTTCTTCATTTGCGGATGGCACAGATGAGGCCCAGGTCGGTGACCGCCTCTATGATGATGTGCGTGACACAATCCTGATGCAGTATCCATTCAGTTGGACGCTGAAGAAGGTGAAGTTGGCGCGCCTTGTTGATGCCCCTATCAATGAATGGAAATACAAGTACCAACTGCCAGGCGACATCCTGGGCAACCCGCGCGCTGTGTTCAACACCAGTGCTGTTGGCGGCAACCCTGTGCGCGACTTTGAGATCTACTCTGGTGGCTTGTTCACGAATCTGGAGGATGTCTGGATTGACTACCAGTTCCGACCAGAGCCGGCCATCTTCCCCCCATATTTTGTGCGCCTGCTGAAGACGGCGCTGGCTGCTGAGTTCGCAGAGCCGATTACTGATCAGATCAGCAAGGCTGAGTATTATCACGGCAAGGCATACGGGTCGCCGGTTGAGAACATGCGCGGCGGCTTGATGCGTGTTGCCATCAACATCGACGGCGCAAGCCAGCCTTCACAAAACATTCAAGAGTTTCCGATTAGTGACATAAGGTACTAGCATGAGCCGCATCATTCAGATCCAGAATGACTTCACCAGCGGTGAGCTAGATCCGAAGCTGAGAGCGCGCACTGACATTGCGCAGTATAAGTCTGGCTTGACCACAGCCAAGAATGTCAGCATTCAGCCCCAGGGCGGTGCCAAGCGCCGTGACGGCACCAAGTTCATTGCCACGCTAGACAGCGGTGCAGCTAATGCTGTGCGCATGGTCAGCTTTGAGTTCAGCATCAATGACAGCTACATGCTGGTCTTCACACCTGGCAAAATGTACGTCTTCAAGAACGGCGCGCAAGTCACCAACATCAATGGCAGCGGCAGTGACTTTCTGACTGTTGCCAGCTTGACTGCTTCCATCCTGCCTGAGATGAACTGGGTGCAATCTGCTGACACTGTCATTGTCGTGCATGAGGATCTGCCGCCAACCAAGATTGTGCGAGGCGCTACTGACAGCTCATGGACTGCAAGCGCGATTGCCTTTGACCACATTCCTCAGTTTACTTTTGTTGTGGATGTCCACAGCCCACAGTTTACGATCACGCCGTCTGCTGTCAGCGGCAACATTACTATCACCGCGTCTTCAGTAACGACTGACACGGGTACGGCGCAAGCCGGCGGCACAGACACCATCACGCTTAAATCGTCGTCCAGCTTCACTGTCGATGATCAGCCCAACGGCATGTACATTGAATTGACCAGCGGCACAGGCTCTGGCCAGAAGCGCCACATTGAGGACTATGTGGGGTCAACTAAGGTTGCGACTGTCAACACAGCCTGGACAACACAACCTGATGCCACGACACACTATGCCATCAAGGCATTTAACTCTGCGGCGGTTGGAGATTACGCATCAGTTGCCACTGGGTTTGGTCGTGCGCGTTATGTGGAGTTCGTCAGTGATACTGTGATGAAGGCATTTGTTGATGTGCCTTTCTTCGACACCGACGCGATTGTTGCCGGCGACTGGAACAGTGAGCATGGCTATGAGGATGTGTGGTCTGCCACGCGCGGCTATCCGCGCAGCGTGACATTCCATGAGGGGCGTCTGTTCTTTGGCGGCACTAAGAGCCGGCCATCGACACTGTTTGGTTCGCGGGTTTCTGACTTCTTCAACTTCAACCCAGGCGAGGCTTTGGCTGATGATGGCGTTGAGGCGACGCTGGACACCGGCACCTTCAATGCCATTGTCGATATCTTCTCAGGCCGCAACTTGCAGGTCTTTACCAGTGGCGCTGAGTTCTTTGTGCCGCAGACTTTGGATGAGCCGATCACGCCAAGCAATCTGATCGTGAAACAGCAGACTGCGTTTGGCATGAAGCCTGGCATTCGGTTGCAGAACGTGGACGGGTCAACGCTGTTCATCCAGCGCCAGGGCAAGGCGCTGCAAGAGTTCGTCTTTAGTGACAGTGTGCAGGCTTACACCTCGGCCAAGATATCGTTGCTGTCATCACATCTGTTGAAGTCTCCAGAAGAAATGGCGGTGCGTGTTGCCACATCAACAGATGAGGGTGACCGTCTGATGATCGTCAACGGCACAGACGGCAGCATTGCTTGTTACACTTTGTTACGAAGCCAGAACGTGATTGCGCCGTCTGAGTGGACTACTGACGGTGAGTTCCTGAACATTGGCGTCGATGTTGATGACATCTATGTTGTGGTCAAGCGCACCATCAACAGCGCGGCGGCGTACTATGTGGAGCTGTTCGACGCTAATGTGCTGCTAGACAGCGCCAAGACTGGCGGCGCTGCCAGCTCTGTGACGATGGCGCACCTCAATGGCGAGAGCGTCAAGATCATACGCGACGGCGTCATTGAGCCTGACCAGACTGTGCCGGCATCGCCGCACACTGTCACGTTTGCCACAGCGGCCACTAGCAGCCACCAGGTGGGCCTTAACTTTACGCCAGAGATCAAGACCCTGCCGGTGGAGCCAAACCTCGCCAGCGGGTCTCTGAAGGGCTTCAAGAAGCGTATCTTTGAGGTCAACGCCGAGCTGTTTGAGACACAGGCGCTGACTATTAATGGCAAGCTGGTGCCGTTTAGAAACTTTGGCGCAAGCGTCCTGGACAGCTCTGTGCAAGAGTTCACAGGCATCAAGACGCAGCACGGCATTTTAGGTTATACTTATGACGGGCAGATCACCATTGGCCAGACAGTGCCATTGAAGATGACGCTGCTGGGTATTGATTACAAAGTGAGCGCGGGGCAATGACATGAGCATGTATGCAATAGCTGGACTGCAAGCCTTTGCGGCGCTGAAAGCAGCGCAGGCGACGGCGCGTGGGCTTGCTGCGCAAGCAACCCAGGTGCGCACCCAAGCGCGCACTGACGCCCTCAAGTACAAGGCGCAGGGCGTCAAGGTGCTGGACAACATCTTGGCCACAGATGCGGCAATCATTGCCAGGGCTGGCGCAGGTGGCATTGACCCCTTCAGTGGCAGTGCCAGAACCTTGTCTATATTTGCCGAGGCCAAAGGGGCCGAAGAAAAGTTTTTGTCTGATGAAGGCGCTATAATCGCGCTCCGTTCTGGTGTGTTGCAGGCAGATCAGTATGAGGCGCAGGCTAGCGCCACAATGATGTCAGGTGTGTTCAATGCTGCCGCTGCATTCGGCCAGGCGTATGCGTTCAACAAATCACTAGGCGCGGCTCCAAAGGCACCGCTGGAGCCTAGCTTGCAAACAACGGTAACAGGCTAATGGCAGAACGACCAAGATACCGTCCACTAGGTGCTTCGATACCGTCGATACCTAGTGTTGACTTCACGGCTACTGGCAGGGCGCAGGCTGGCGTTTTTGAAAGTATGTCGCGCGGCTTGGATGTGATGTCGCGGTATGTTGCTGGTCGAGAAGAGGCGCGCACCAAAGTAGAGGCGGCACAGTTTGCATATGACCAAGACATCACGGCAGAGCAGCTAGAGGCGGCGCTTGCCGGTGGCCAGTCTGTTGATCAAATACTTGGCGACCCGACAACAGTCTTTGGGTCTGTGTCGGTGGCTACTACTGCGCAAAAACTCAGCACAGAATTGACTGCCACGACTAGGTCCAGCCTGGCTAATCTTAGCGCAAGGATTGAAGGTGGTGAAGATCTCGACATCAACGCTGAGATGCGCGAGATCACTGGCATGTCTGCCGGCTACACAGATTTGATTGCTGCGCTTGACCCAAAGGTGGCAAGTTCATTTAATGCAACGATAGCGACGCTGTCGGCTCCAGTGTACCAGAAGGGGCTAGAGCGGCAGATCAAGCTCAACCAAGCAATCAAAATGGCAAACGCCGAAGCAACCATGTCGGCGCTGCCAGATGCCTTGGAAGACATCTTCACCCAGGATAAAGGTGCTGTCACTATTGGCAGCGATCTGCTGGCTAGTGAAAGCGAGGCGGTCATAGCAGTCAACTCTGTTGCTGATCAATTATTGTCCACAAATGATGCCGCTTTTTTCACAGAGCAATCAGGCAAGTTCCCTGCCATGATTGCCACAGCCAAGGTCAATGTGCTTGCAAACTATGCTATTGAGCTGCCGGCAGAGCAAAGGTTATCCGCGTTGCGGCGTGGCGACTTTGGCGACAAGACTGCGCTCTACAACACGCTAGACGATGCGCAGAAGATTGTTTTGCGCAAACAGATTCGTGATGAGATTTCCTTTAGGCAAGGCGCAGATGACCAGACGCGCAAAGAAAATGTGTTGGTGGCTAAACAAGATACCGTCAGCAATGTGATTGACTTTGTCAACGCGCTTGGTGGCAGCGATGATGAAAAAGAGGCAGTCGCAGCTCTTACAGAAACCGCTACGATGTATCCAGAAGTGATTGATGGTCAGGGCATCATTGCGTTGACTAAGACAAAGCGAGAGATCAACGAGCCTGGCTACTATGAGCCTGAGAACCCGACTGGTGTTTTTGCTCTACGCACAATGATTGCTCAAGGTCAGATCACAGACCACCTTACTCTTTTTGCTGAAGGTCAAAAACTTGATGTTGGGCCAAAGCAGATCTTGTCGCTGGCACCAAGGCTTGAAGCTGCTAACAAGGAAGAGTTTTCCAAGGTTGAGGCAGAGGCGCGTCGTCACACTGGCCTGGTCACTGGCATGATCAATGTGACAGAAAAGAAGGCTAAAGCAGTGAACAGCTTTATCGCGAATGTCGATGAGAGGTTCAACTCTGCGATAGAAAATTGGGAAGATGGCGGCAGAACTGGTGACCGCCCAGTCAGGTCGGTCGTTGCGCGTGAGTACAGATTGGAGCTGGCTGGATCAAGCTACCAGAAGAACATTGACCGTCTGTTAACAAACTTGCAGGAGCGGTATCCTGCTCTTGATGACATTGATGAATACACGAGTATTGAAGAGATCATCGACGACCAGGTCGCACTTGGCTTGAGTGATGATGACATTGAGTTCATCAGGAAAAGGCTGTCGAGGATTGAAGACAACCAAACACTGCGGGATGAATTGATGTGAGCGGCTTTCTTGAAGACAGAGTGATGGATGAGCTTGCTCAGATGTACAATCAGCAAGCCGATCAGAACGCGTTTCTAAAAGCCGATGTGGCTGTGCAAGATGCCATGCAGGCGGCAGAGCAGTCTGGCATGGCCATTGCTGCCGGCCCTATGGATGAGAGCTATTCGCCGCCGCCCAGCAAGCCGAAGTACACTGAAGATCAGCTCACCATGATGCCTGACTGGATTGAGGTATCGAAGCGTATGTACCGCGTCATGGAGGGCTATGAGTTCATTGGCTCTGACAAGCAGGCGGCTGCATACGGCCTCGACCTTGTGTCTGAGTTCAACTGGAACGTGACAGGGCCGGCAGGCTTTCCTGGTGATGCCGGCATCAGTTCACCTGGCATGATCGGCCAGGTCTGGAACATCGTGGACAGTGGCGGCTATACAGATCTGGATGGCAACCTGGTCACCAGAGAAAACAACGCCAACGACTTTCTGTTCATGCTAAACACATACGCTGACACCAAGACAGAAGGCGCAACGATCAAGCGGTCACTGCGCGCACTGTTCGGTGCGCCAGAGACCTATGGCAGCATTGGTGGTGGCTTGGCTGCGCCGTTCATCAAAGGCGCTGCCATGAAGACCAGCAGCATGACAGCGCGGCAGATGCTGATGCTGGCGGCAAAGACTGCCGGCTACACGACGCAGCTTGCCAAGCGCAAGCCTGCCACATCTGGCGCTGTTGCCGGCATTGCATATGCAGATTTGTATGAGGGCGGTCAGATGATCTTGGAGACCGCCGCTGGTGCGCCGCCGAGCCTTCAAGAGGCTGTGACCAGGGCGTTGACCACCACCGCTGCTGGCGCAGCTATTGGCGGCACTCTGGGCAAGCTGTTGGGCAGCACTGTTGAAGAGGCCGGCCCTGCCGTGCGCGAGGGCGTTGTATCTGCCGGCGAGGCCGCAGAGGCGCGCATGGCAGAACGTGGGCCGCTTGCCAGCCGTGTGATGTCTGGCGTAGATCCGATGGAGGTGATTGACCCAGCACTGGCTGCTGCCGGCAAGATGGCTAAGGGTGCAGAGCCTGTGTTTACGCCAAGGGCAGAGGCTGATTCAAAAATCATTGGTGTGCCTGGGCAGTATACGGTCAACAATCCATCGTTTGAGCCGGTGCAGCTTCAACGCAAAAACGAATCTTTCATCGCTGCGTCTATGACGCCAACTAATTTTACGGCGCAGACCGCAAGGCTTGATGAAATATCTAATGAGTTCCCTGACCCGCTGGCATCGACGCAGGGATATGTAGACATGATGTCTAGGGCATTGAACCAACAAGATGTGCCAGCGCCACCAGTGTGGATGATCGAGCATGCCAACGACATGAACAAATGGTCGGATTGGTTCAGACAACTGACACCAGATCAGATCAGAGCCGCCAACGATGGCCTTGCTGTTCAGAGCAGATTTAGAAACGCTTATGCGGCGGGAGCCGGCCCAGAGCTGACAGGTCAGCTTATGTTGTGGTCGATTTTGTCTCGGCGTCTGTCTGCGTTTCCGCATGAGAGCGGATACAAAGATCTGGCTGAGAAGGCCATGCCGTTCATTGAAAAAGCCGCGCGTGGCGAGTGGTCTGATGCAGACACTGCCGGCTGGCTAAACATGGTCAAGACGACAATCCCTGCCGGCAGCCCAGGCAAGTCTGCAACATCCAATGCGAATGACTTTGGCAAGGTGTTCCTGAAGAAGATGGCAGTGCCGGATGCGTCAGGTAAATCTGGCTTGGCTAGGTTGCATGAGATGATTGCAAACCAAGACATGAACAGCAAAGAGATCAGGCGTCAATACTATGGCATCGCACAAGACACCGGCATCAAGAACAAGATCCTGTCCTTTGCGCTGCTAGTATCGGGCCGGAATGATGTTGTGGTTCTTGACCGAATCCAGATCAACCAGATGTGGGGCGGCGGTGAAAAGATCTATGACGACATCATGCAGCAGTTCGACACATCACAGGGTCTGGCCCAGTATGAGGCGCTGGAGCGGTCGTTGATGAGCCGAGTGCCAGATCTATACAAGATGGCCGGACGCACAGAGCCTGGCACAGTAGGCCGGTATCACTGGGAGAGCTGGGTCAGATCTTCCGGTCAGATTGTGTCGCACCCAACGCTGGAGACCGTTGTGCGGACATCAGCGGGTGATGCCACACCAGTGGCCAATGTTCCTGTGATGGAAGGTAGATTCAAATCAAAGTATTCTGGGGCCAAGTACGAAAAACTGCCAGATGGGTCTAATCGTTACATTTATGAAACTAGCGATGGCACCCCTTATTCATTCACAAAACAACAACTGGATGATACTTTGGACAAAGCACTTGCCAAAAACTCTGAGGTCATCCCGCCTGACTTCCCAAGGACAAAGGCCGGCAAAGGATCTGTAGAGCCTTTTGAGGGTGGCAGCATACCGTGGTACGATTTTGAAGGAGTAAACCGTGGAAAACTCGACGAACTCATCCGAGCCGCAGGAACAGAAATCAAATGATGTGATGGCGCTGGTTGCGGCGCTGTACGACAGCCGTGAGAAGATGCCCATGCAGGCAGAGCCTGACGAGGTAGACCAGGCAGAGGGATAGACAATGTCCATTGTTTCTAAAGCAGCCAGAGAGGTAACTGGTCAGCTCATTGAGCCGCTGACCAAGCCTGGTGCGCGGATCTCGCCGCGTAGCAAAACGGTCAAAGAGATCGAACCGCCTGCTGTGGATACAATGCCGCTCGGCCCCCGCATCGATGCGGTGCCAGAGCCAGAGGTGGAAGTGCCGCCACAGCCTGTGGCACCAGAGCCTGTGACTGAAGCAGAAGTAGACGCGCGCATCATAGCTACTGAGGCAGAGATAGGCACAGCGCGTGAAGCGCCATCGCCGTCACGCACACAGAAGGAAGCCGGCATTGCTGAAGGGCCGGTCAACACCACCTTCTATGACAGCGACACGCTAGCCGCCACAGTGCAGGCTGCTGCCAAGGTCGCTGACCAAGAGGGTGTTGCTGCCAACAAACCTATGACTGTGGCGCAGATCTATGACCGCGCTATGGAAGCCGGCATTCCAGAAGAAAACCTGAACGGCATTTTTTCTGGCGTAGAAAAGACCACCGCTGTGGGCGGCAGTCAGCTAGCTGAGTACATGGCTGGCCTCATGGTGTTGCACGATGTCAGCGCCAGCAAGGTCGATGAGCTGATGCGTCTGGCTGGCCGTGGTGAGCTAGACGATGCTGGCAAGCTAGAGCTGCGAGAGGCAATCGCGCAGCACGATGTGATTCTTGCTGAGTTGTCAGGCGCAAAGACAGATGTGGCCAGGTCAATGAATGTCTTCAAGAACACCAAAGACCGTGGCAGCAATCTGAGCATCAACGAGGTGCGCGCGGCTCTGGATGCACTGGGTGGCGATGATCAGTTGCGTATTATGGCAGAGGCATACAACAACACTAAAAGCCCTGCGGCGCGCAATGCTCTGCTGCGTAACGGCGTCAAGCGCAAGTCATATGAATCTATGGTCTATATGGCGCAGTCGGTCATGCTGAATGACCCTGTGACACACTTCTACAATGCTGCCGGCAACGCCTTGATGCAGTTCTTGGATGTGCCAGAACGCATGTTTGCTGTGGCTATGACGCCGCTGCGTCAGCGTTTAGAGGCGTTGGTGGGCAAGCCAAACCCTGATCAGTATTACGCCACTGATATCTATGCTCGGCTGTCTGGTTTGCGCAATGGCCTGGTTGATGGCTTCACTATGATGGGCCGCAAGTTTATGGGAGGTGGCGCAGCCAAGGACGCGCCGCGTGACCCGCTGCGCGCAGCGTACTGGGCAGGCGCACCGTATAAAATACCGTTTACCAAGAAGATCCGCGAGCTGCCAGATTTGACAGCTTCGCCCCTGGGCAAAGCCTTTAACATGATGGGCTTGGTCTACTCTGTGCCGTTTAGGGCGCTTGGTGCTGCTGATGAGTTCTTTGCCGGCATCTCGCAGCGTGTGCAGTTGCATGAGGAAGCCGCCAGGCTTGGCGGCAGGGTGTATGACAGCACCTTTGCAGATCTTATGGCCAGAGGCGCAGAAGAAAAGACGGCGCACATGCAGGCTGTAGAAGCCGGACAGCGCGCTGTACAAAAGCTGCTGACTGAAAGACCAGACGATGTTGAGGCGTCCATGCTGGCTTGGCGCAGGCAATCTACATTGCAAGATGACCTGGACAAAGAGCTGCCGCTGGCAGGCATTTACGGCGGCGCAAACAAGTTGATGAACCAGTGGTATGTAAAGCCACTTGCGCCATTCTCAAAGACGCTGACCAACATTGCCAATGAGGGCATGTCCAGGATGGGGCCGGCGGCAGTCCTGTCGCCGCGCTTCTGGAGTGACTGGCAGAAGGGTGGCCGGCATCGTGACCTGGCTTTGAGCAAGATGGCTTTAGGTGGTGCCATGTTGTATGTCGGCTATGATCTTGCAGGGCGTGGCCGTGTCACTGGCGCTGGGCCGACAGACACTGGTCAGCGCAATGACCTGAAGGCCAGAGGCTGGCAAGAGTTTTCGCTGCGTATTGGCAAGGATGAAATCAGCTCTGAGAATGTCAAAAGGCTGATGGACCTTCTCGGCCCCGAAGGCATTGTGGAAGGCACGGGCAAAGATTTTGACGATAGCTGGTTCATTCCGCTGAACAGGTTGGAGCCAGCCAACATGCCTCTTTTGATTGGCTCTGCTATTGCTGATGCTGCCAAGTACAAAGAATACGACCCTGACAACACCATGTTTGATATTGCGTTCAGCGCAGGCATGGCAGGCACATCTGAGTTCGCCACATCAATCCCGACTATGCAGACCTTCTCTGAGTTGATGTCGATTGCCGGCCATAAACAAACTGATGGCGGTGACAGGCTCGTGTCTATCTTCAATGCCATCCAGAAGCGTTACACCAGCTTCTACATTTCTGGCACACCAGTTGTAGGCATGAGCAACAGCACACTGGTGGCGCGCATTGAGAGAGCCATTGACCCGACGATTAGCAATGTCGGCGTCGGTGAGGACTACCCTGATTCAATGGTAGGTTTTGGCGAGGCCATGAATAGATGGCGCTCTCGCATCCCCATCTATTCACGCGACGTTCTGCCCAAGCTAAATGACTGGGGCGAAGAGATAGGCACAAACCAGGCCACAGCCTGGCAACCGCTGGCCATGACCTTTGGCGAAAAGGACGATGTGCTGGAGTTCTTGGATGCAATCCAGCACAATATGCCGCAAGCGCCTCGCGCATTTGATGGCATCAAGATCCCGCCTAAAATTGAAAACAGGTTCAAAAAGCTATACGGCCAGGTCATTACGATTGACGGCTTGACCCTCAAAGAAAACATCAAGATGTCTATGTCAGAGATGATGGAAGACTATGAGATGACTGGCGAAGAGTTCCCTATTGGTCAAGCGCGCAACCTTGTCAACAACATCGTGGCGCAGTACCGCAAGCTGGCAAAGGTTCGTATGTTTGGTGCCATTGATGAAGACATGATGAATCCTGGAATGTATGAGTATTCGCTTGTGCCGGAAGATATGTCTAATTATGGGCTGGATGATGATGTCATTGAGTTCCCAGAGTTCGCTGAAAAGTTGGCAGCAGCTAAGAACAAGAAGAAGTACCCGCGCCTGTCAGCACCAGAACCCAGCTTACAAAATTTGGTGAAATAAGGTACAATGCGACACAAAGGATGATGTGCAATGGCTGACTACAATATCAACGCAGTGACGCGCCGCGTCGTCTTCACCGGCTCTGCCGGCTTGGGGCCGTATGCTTTCACCTTTGAGGTGCTGGACGATGACGATCTGGCAATCTACTTCAACACCACCAAGCTGACCAAGACCACAGACTACTCTGTCACCATCAACGCCAACGGCACCGGCTCTGTTACCGTCGTTGTCAACGTGGGCGGCAACATACCAGCAACGCCTGATGCCAACGACACCATCATCATCCTGGGTGCGCGTGACATTGAACGGGTCACTGACTTTGTGACAGCCGGCGACTTGCTGGCGTCCAGCTTGAATCAGCAGCTCGACAGCCTGACCATCTTTGACCAGCAGGTGGCAGAAGAACAGAAGCGCAGCATGCAAGCGCCGGTCTATGACCCAGCGCATGTGGATGATGGCGGCAGCCTAGACATGACGCTGCCGGCCAAGGACACCCGCAAGGGCAAGACCCTGCAATTCAACGCGACCACCGGCAACCCAGAGGCCGGCCCCACCATTGATGAAGTGGCAAACGCACAGACCAATGCCACCAATGCCGCCGCCAGCGCAACTGCTGCTGCGTCTAGTGCTACGGCTGCCGCATCCAGCGCCACATCTGCATCTGGCAGCGCCACTACAGCGACGACAAAAGCCAGCGAGGCATCGACATCTGCAACGAATGCCGCAACGTCCGCATCCACTGCATCTGGTCACAAAGACACTGCGACCACAAAGGCATCAGAGGCGGCGGCGTCAGCCACGGCTGCTGCGGCGTCTGCCACAACGGCCACTACTCAGGCCACTACAGCCACAACTCAAGCCTCAACTGCAACGACAAAAGCTGGAGAGGCGGCGACATCTGCGACCAATGCGGCCAGCTCTGCAACCGCTTCGGCATCGTCCGCCACGGCTGCTGCCGCAAGTCAGACTGCTGCGGCGGCTAGTGCTGCTTCTGCTGCGTCTGCGTTTGATAATTTTGATGACACATACCTCGGCAGTTTTTCCAGCAACCCATCAACCGATAATGACGGTGATGCTCTGGTTTCTGGCGCATTATATTTCAACAGCACAGCCAACGAGATGCGGGTCTACGACGGAGCCAACTGGATTGCTGCCACATCTGCTGGCAATGTCTCGCTGATCCTGTACGAATACACAGCCACATCAGGTCAAACGACATTCAGCGGCTCAGATGACAACAGTGCCACGCTGTCCTATACCGTAGACAATCTGCAAGTCGTGATGAATGGTATCGTCCTTGACCCAAGCGACTTCACAGCTACCAACGGCACATCTGTTGTGCTGGCGACTGGTGCAGCGACCGGCAGTCTTGTGAACATCTATGCGTTCAAGTCATTCACCACGGCTGACATGGTGAGCAAGACTGCTGGCGGTACATTTGCTGGTGCGGTCGGGTTCAGTGGCGGCATCACTGGCGATGTGGCTTTTGACACCAACACACTGAAGGTGGACAGCAGCAACAACCGCGTGGGTATCAACACAACCTCACCTGATGCAATGCTTCAAGTGCAGAACGGCGACATTACCGTCGGCTGGGCTGACAATTTTATCGGCGCACAGTTTCAAGACGGTTCAGCTTTTCGTCTTGGGATGAAGTTTGGGACTGTCAATCGTACAACAAAAATAGTTGCTGAAACTAGCGACAACAACGGTGAAATCACGTTTGAAACAAATGGCTCTGAGCGGATGCGCGTCGACAGCAGCGGCAACGTGGGCATCGGGACTGACGCACCGACGACCTACGGAGACAGCAATACAAAGCTGGCTGTCGTCACTCCGACCAGCAACGCAAACGATGTGAACATTCGTTTCGGCACGAATGACGTGAAGGGCATT